>ENA-ORBV01000800-ORBV01000800.1-microbial-mat-metagenome-genome-assembly--contig:-NODE-800-length-71606-cov-19.193893_pt1 | contig 71606 bp, 69 predicted proteins | sample MGYA00237777_ERZ505514 | MGnify/ENA primary metagenome ERZ505514 (study PRJEB26160, sample SAMN06269048) | microbial mat metagenome | isolation source: Oligotrophic lake microbial mat | place...
GCGTCGAAAAAATAATACCATCGGGTTGTCGGGTGGTGTTTTTGGGTGACGGCGAGTTCGACGGTTTCAAACTCCGCAATGCTTGTAAAAGTCTCAAATGGGAGTTCGTGCTCCGCACTTCGGTTGATCGTAAAGTCGATTGCGGCGGCGAGATTGCCCAATTGGGGTCGCTCAGCCCGCCGCCAGGTTCGGAGATTGTCTTTTTGGAGGATGCCTGCGACGGCGCAAAAAATCGCCAAACTAATTTTCTCAAACTTTTCAAAGAACTGGGAGGTCATTTTCACCTAACTAAAAGTGTACGGCTGGAAAAAATTTTCATCAAATTTAGTCAATAACCACAATTGCCAACTTCAAACTTTAAACTTTTTCCAACACCTCCCGCGTCCGCTCATTGCGCTGTTCTCCTGTGTTGAGCGTGCTTGCCGGTTCAAACAAAATGACACTCACTTCCTTTTCCGCAACAGGTTTGTGTTCTACGCCACGCGGCACAATCAGGAATTCTCCGGCTTTCAACAGCACATTTTTATCCCGAAATTCCATGGTGAATTCTCCATCCACCACCAAAAACAATTCGTCTTCATCATCATGTTGATGCCACATAAACGGACCTTGGAATTTGACCAATTTCACCTGCTGCCCATTCAATTCCCCAGCAACGCGCGGATTCCAATAATCAGCAATCAGCGCAAATTTTTCTGTCAGATTTACTTTTTGAATATCCATATTTTTAGAATTTTATCCTCCTATCTTCCCATCCTCCTATCCTCCTATTATCCCCATTTTCCGCATCAAAAACGTCGCATTGCGATTCTGCGCCGTGCCGGTTTTCAATTTATAATCAAAAATCAATTCCTCACCGGCGATGATGCTTTCAAAACACAAATTGCCCAACTGTTCCGGAAATTCTGTTTCCATTTTCGACAATTCAATGTCGTGCGTGGCGAGCAAACTGACGCTGTTAAAATGAAGTAATTTTTTCACTAATTGTTGACTTCCATATAATTTATCATCCGAATTTGTACCTCTAAGTACCTCATCCAAAAGCACTAACGCATTTGAATTTTCTGATAAATGTTGTAAAATCGTTTGCAATTTCCGCAACTCTGCAAAAAACAGCGACACATTATCTTGCAACGAATCCGACTGGCGCAGCGAACTGTAAATGTCCATCGCTGTACCTTCAAAATGCGTGGCACACACGGGCGCACCGCAACGAGCGAGCAACACATTCATGCCGACCGTGCGCAAAAACGTGCTTTTGCCCGACATATTAGAGCCGGTAATCAGGTATAATGTTTTATTTTTTCCGATTTGAAAATCATTACTCACGCGCTGGTGCGCAGGCATTAGCGGATGTGCGAGCGCCGTCGCTTCGATATAAGGCGTGCCCTCTGTGAGTTTTGGAAAGATAAAAGCAGGATTATTAAAGTGGAAAGTCGCCAGCGAATTCAACAATTCTATTTCTCCAACAGCGTGCAACCAGCGGCGCAGCTTATCCCGATTCGCAACTTTCCACTGTTCCAACCAAAAAACGCATTGCAAATCGTACACAAACAAGCCGGTAAACAGGGTGTAAATAATCATATTCAAACGCTGGTCAAAAAAATTCGCTATACGCCCCAATCGCTTGAGTTCCTGATGCGCTTCCATTGTTTCGTCATATATTTTCTGTAAAATATTCGTATTAAAGTTTTCTTGATTTATCAATGTAAATAACTCCGCAAAAACACCCAGCGATTCTACATTTTTAGAAACCGCCGCATGAATCTTCGTGATTTTCATGCCATACCGACCCGCGATAAAAAAATTCAAAATAAATACAAACGAAAAAAATGTAAAATTGAATGTAACAATTCCATAAATCAACGAAGCCAGAGCCAATGCAGGCATCAAAATCCGAACCACTCGAATGTATGTAGCATAATAAAATTCCGGAGCACTTTCCGCCCAAGCCAACAAGCGCGCATGGTCAGGCGGATTGCTGCGCGTACGCAACGCTTGTGCGAGAAACGTTTGCCGAAAATCTACTTTTGCAGCTAATTTTTGAATGGTAATTTGTTGATTTTCAATGGTTTGAATATCCTTAAATGGCTTTTTCAAAACGCTTGCCAATCGGCTTTCGCCCAAATTAGTTGCCGTTCGATTGAGCAAATGAAACATGGAGCGCGGTCCAAAAATATCCAAATCCAATAAATAACTTTCGTCACTTTCAAAAACACTTCCGTCATTTAGATAAGAAGGTTCATTTTTTAAAATAGTTAATTCATTTCCATTAATACGAATCAAGTGGCGCATCACTTCGCGGCGGTCGAGTAGTTTTTCATTATATTTCACTAAAAACAAAAAACTTGCAAACAAGCCGATTGCCGCCACCAGCCAGCCGTATTGAAATTCGCTTTTAAAAAAGAAATAAATACACGTAGCCAATATTATAAAAATTGCCAACCGTGCCCAGCCCAGCCAAAAAATATGGGTGTTGAGTTCGTCATTGACAGCTTCGTATTGGGTTTTTCGGTTGGTATAAAATTCAGTCAGGTTCATTATGATTTTTTAAATAGTAATGAACGTAAGCTCCACGGTTATAATTTTATCAAATCCCAAATAGCTTGAGCAACAGTTTAATAAGTTACGTTATTTACACGAGCAAAGTAGAATGGTCCTTTTCAGACATAAATGGTTGATTGTAAAATTTGCTGTTTGTAGTAAGGCTTGATATATTTTTCCCGACAGATATCTACTTTTTTTTGAAATTTGGACTTCACGATGAATTTAATTCTGGCTTTTTTTTCAGCCAAATCCGCCGTGTTGGGTTCAAATTCTATCATTAAATCAATGTCACTTTTGTCCGTTTGCTCATTGCGTGCATAAGAACCAAATAACCCCAACTTAATAATTTGAAATTCTTGTTTCAACATTACTTTCTGCTCTGCTAAAAATTGTAATATTTCTTCTTTCGTTAACATCTGCTTATTTTCATTATTGAATTGACAAATTAAACCGTTTTTTGATATAAAACAAATGAAAAACTTTGAACCTGTATTTAAACTTCCAAACGATTTTCAACCCCCAATTGTCGCCATGGATTCACTCGCTGGCAATCCAAACGTCCGACTCTGCTCGGCTTCCCAACCGTCTTTGGCGCGATTGCCAACGGCTTCTAAAATACTGATAGTCAATTCGCTATCGCTTGCGCCAGCTCGAATTAAATCTCTCAAATTAAAAACACCACCATCATACAAACAAGTTTTCAAACCGCCTTGTGGTGTAATGCGCAAGCGATTGCAAGTGCCGCAAAACGTGCGCGTATAAGCTGCGATGATGCCAACGGTGCCGAGATGACCGGGAATTTGATAATTATAAGCAGTAGAATTGGGTGGGTCGGGAATTTTATAAATGTCGGGAAAAGCAGTTTTCAAATGGTCGAGAATCGCGTGATGATGCCATTTTAAAGTCGTGTAATGAGCGCCTTCGCCGTTAAACGGCATTTCTTCGATAAAGCGGACACTGACGGGATAATTTTTGGTCAATTCTACCATCGGGATGAGGTCTTCGATATTTTTATCGTCCATGACGACCGCGTTTATTTTAGTAGAAATTCCATGTTTTACCAACAAATGAAAGGTTTCCATCACGGTTTCAAATTCATCGCGGCGCGTGATTTCGTAGAAGCGATTGCGGTCAAGCGTATCTAAACTTAAATTGATGGAATCAATATTTAACTTTTTTAATTCGGGAATAAGTGGCGCCGTGAGCGTACCATTCGTCGTAATATTTATTTTTTGAATGCCTTTTATTTGGCGCAAAGCCCCTAAGAAATCCATCATATCGCGTCGTACAAAGGGTTCGCCGCCAGTAATGCGCACTTTTTCGATACCTAAATCCGCTAAAATTTGCATCAGGCGAAGCATTTCCTCATAAGTCAACAAGTCATTTTTTGGAAGGTATTTAATCCCATTTTCGGGCATACAGTAGAAACAACGCAGGTTGCAGCGGTCGGTCACAGCCAGCCGAACGTAGTTGACGAGTCTGCCATGATTGTCAAAAAGCTTCATAATAAGGAGGATGGGAGGATGGGAAGATTGGAGGATGCTTGAGTTCTATCCTCCCATGCTCCCATCTTCCTATCCTCATTAGTACCGCCACGTTTTCAAATCCGCTCCTTTCGGCGCTCGCTTTTGCACTTCGGCGGTCCATCTTGGAATGAACATTCGGTGGTAGCGCAAGCGCGAGATAGCGTTGGGTTGCGTATGGTCGCCGTTCCAGCAGTGCTCGGCACGGTCGCCATAGTCCACCTCGCCATCGTAGTGCGGACTGGTCGTGGATTTTAGAAAATCTTCTGTTAAATAAACGGCGTTATTCAAATAATAGTTGTCCATGTCGCCGCAGTAGATGTGGATTTTGCCTTGCAATTTCGGACCGAGTTTCGCCCAATCGCGTTTTAAAATATAGGCGAGGTCATAATTTTCTTTCCAATAATTCGCCACTTCTTTATCAATTTCACCGGTTTTTTTATCAAAAATGGGTTTCGGATAACCATCCTCCCCAACGGGCGAGTACACGGCTTCCCAAATATCAAACTGTTGCCCAGAGCGACTTTTTGTACCCAACACCAATTCCCGATGATTAATATCTTGCACCATCGCCGAGACGTGACCGAGATAATTTCGTTGACCGGGACGAAGCGTTTTCCGAAACGGACCTTCTTGGTAATACGCATTTTTGTCGTCGTACAAATTCACGGTCGTGTACGCCCGAAAATCAATCGGGTCAGGACAAGCGCAGTAGCAGCCATTGTATTCATCTGGATAAAAAGTTTGCGCTGCCAACACTTCCCAACCGCCCGTGGAGCCACCATACATAAACCGCGCCCAGCCCTCACCAATGCCGCGAAACTGCTGTTCGATATATGGAATTAATTCATAAGTGATAGCATCGCCATACGGACCGAGGTTTTCAGAATTGACGGCGTAGGAATCATCGTAGTATGGATTGGCGTGTTGAATTTCGATGGCAAGCACGCGCGGAAAATTTGGACCCGTCCACATTTTATAAAAATCGTAGGCTTCTTGCGCTTCGATGCGGTTATAACATTTTAAATTAAAACGCTTACTATCCACGCAAGGCTTGGACGTATCCGGTGGCGTTTCGCTAAAACCACCAAAGTTATCCGGAAAATGCCCATGAAAAATGGCGAGTGGATATTTCACATTTGGATGCGAATCCCAACCTTCTGGAAGCAGCACGTGTGCGCCGAGGTAAAAATCACGTCCCCAAAATTTGGAGAGCCGTTCGCTTTTAATTTTAATGTGTTTGATGTATTTTGTATCCTTTGGCGTAGGAATGGTATCAATTTCCTGATCCAGTAAAATTTCAATTTTATTATTTTTTTTCGGGTCGAAGGAAATTTTTACTGGTTTGCTGTATAAATTACCCGGTGCTTGGTTCCACTGCTGCCCTTCGCCTCGGTCCATCGGCAGTTTTACGGTCTTTCCATCCGAGCGTTTGAATGTCTCATACTTATGCAAAAGTGCTTGTACGTAATAGTCACCAGCGGGGACGTTTGCCAGACTTTGAATTGGATAACCGAACATTTCAGAATGGAACGTTTGTGAAGTTCCAGTTTTCCAATTTTCCACGTCTATTCCAAATGCCTGTTGCGTTTCTGGTCCGTCACTGATTTGGTTGCGCGGCTCGGCTTTGTCATTGTCAGAAAGCATTAGCATCAAGCGTCCGTCGAATTGTTCGCCTTTTTCTTTTGGAAAGGTGATGGAAAAGGCAGCCGTGGATGAACGGGTTTCGTCGCTATTGGTATCGGTACAAGCGACCAGCAGCGATAGAATCAGTACTAATGTAAAATGGGTGTACGAAAAAAAGAGTTTTAGGTGTATCATACTATCTTAATTTGCTGATTAGACAGCGCATCAAGATTTAAATTTCCTGCTTTTTTCAGATAATTAGGCAGCCAAAATTACCAAATGGTAAGAAATGTTTTATTGAGTTTTTTTTGATTCGATTTAATGGGTTGGGACACTTTTACAACAGCGTTGCCAAATCCAGTTTTAAAAAGAAGAAAAAGAAGAATTATTTAAAATTCTACCTTACTCTTTAATGTTATTGCTAATTTTTTGTAATGTAGTCATAAAAAAGCCTTCTTGTACATCATATTCAAAATTCTCTATTTACTCCCAAACTACAGAATGGCAGGTTAATAGTTATAGGTATTAGCCAACTTTGTTTTTGACCACCACGTACTGCCGCACTAATTGTTCTTTACCCGTCACATCCGTGCCTGTCAAAATCACTAAATACTCTCCATTAGCTGGAAAAAAAGTGTAAGGTGTAGCATCGGTAGAGATAGCAGCTTGTCCATTTGCATCTGTGTAGCCAAAATCCCATTTGTAAGATTGAAAGCCTCTTGATAAATTGGCGAAAGCCACATAACCAGAGACAGTCGTGCTCTCCCGATAGGTAAAATCCAATAGGATCTCTACTTTTTCCGGTTTGGCAAATGGTTCAGGACGGTCAACAGCCGTCTTTTCGCAACCCCATACCAACAGGATTACAACTATAATGTATATTTTTTCCATACAGTAGCCTTTTTCTTCCTAAATATAGATTAAATATGTGAAATAAGCAATATGGAAAGTTATAATCATTCAAAATTAAGGAAAATTAGTAATGGTAATCAATTTTGTAACCACTATTTCATTATCATCAATACCAGTTCCTTTCAAAGTGATTTCATAAGAGCCATTGGCGGGAAAAAAAATGCCCGGGCTGGACGAATTAGAGGTGACTAATTTACCTTCTTTATCTAAAAAACCGAAACTCCAATCATGATGAATAATATTATTAGAAAGCATTTGGAATTTGGCAAATCCATAATAATTATTGCTGGTGCGATAGGTAAAATCAAGTAGTATTGTATTGTCTTCGGGTTCAAGAAAATCAGGACGCGTTATCGTGCGGTCTTCACAGGACATACAAATGCCAATCAGCAACACCAGGCTCAATAGAAATTGTATACTTCTGCTCATAATGTAAAGTTTTGAATTTGAAGAGTAAAGTTATTTATGGGTAAGGTGTGTCATTCATTTATAAAGCATTTTTCTATCGGGTTGTTCAGAATAATATAACTTACGAAGCATAAAGTCGTAATAATTCGCTCACTTGCCAAACATCTTCAAAACGATTGTACATCGGCGTTGGTGCCAGTCGGATGACATTGGGTTCGCGCCAGTCGCAGATGATTCCATTTTCAGCAAGATAATCAAAAATTTGTCGCCCATTCTTATTTGTTAGAATAGAAAGTTGACAGCCACGCGCCGCTGGATTTTTGGGTGTAATAATCTTTAAAAAGAGTCCCTTTTGGTGGAATGTTTGTAATAAAAATTCCAAATAAGCAGTCAATTTTTCACTTTTGGCGCGTAAAGCAGGCATCGTCGCTTCTACAAATAAATCAAGACTTGCTCGGTGTGCCGCAAAACTCAAAACGAACGCATTACTTAATTGCCAACCTGCGGCACCTTGCATGGGTACGAATTCTTTCGGCATCTGAAAGCGACTTTTTTCATCATGCCCCCACCAGCCGGCGAAACGAGGCAAATCTGTATTTTTTCCATGTTTTTCATGAATGAAAACGCCACTCGGACCGCCCGGACCCGCGTTCAAATATTTATAACTGCACCACGTTGCAAAATCTACGTTCCAATCATGTAATTGCAATTCCACATTGCCCGCCGCGTGCGCAAGGTCGAAACCTACGTAAGCACCTACGAGATGCCCAGCTTCTGCAATAGCTTGTAAGTCAAAGAATTGCCCCGTATAATAATTCACACCACCGAATAAAATGAGTGCTGTTTCTTGTCCATGCTCTTCAATAACCGCTAAAATATCTTCTGTTCGCAAGGTCTCTTCGCCTGCCCGTGGAGCTACTTCTATAATAGCTTCTTCAGGATTTAACCCATGAAATTTCACCTGACTTTCCACCGCATATTGGTCAGATGGGAAAGCACCTGCTTCCATGATAATTTTAAATCGTTCTTTTGTTGGGCGATAAAAACTGACCATTAATAAATGTAAATTCACGGTCAACGTGTTCATCACGATAACCTCTTCTTCTTTGGCACCAACGACGTGTGCAGTTTGCGGCTGCAGATATTTGTGATACGATAGCCAAGGATTTTCGCCTCGAAAGTGCCCTTCTACACCAAATGTGCGCCACTGTTCTAACTCTCTGGCGATATAATTTTCTACATTTTTTGATTGTAATCCTAAGGAATTACCGCAGAAATAGAGCGCGTCTTTGCCATTGTGCTGTGGAATGTAAAATTGGTTGCGGAAGTGTTGGAGCGGGTCTTGTACGTCCATTGCTTGGGCGAAGGCGAGGGACGTGTCGTAGCGTAGCGTGGTATCGAGTAGCATTTGAAGGGTAATTTTTTAGAATGATATTGGGATATTGGGATATTTTTTCGCTTGGTCTCTTTTTCTCTTGCTCACTTGTTGCAGCCCTCACAGCATTTCCGTCTGAACCATGATTTATATGATTTTTGGATTAGCTTGATAAAACGAGGGAGTCAAGAAAATCATTTAATCCTACGAATCATGGGTTCAGACAATTTTCCGCAGAAAGCGTAAAGTAATGAGCGAATCATATTCCTCGCAAAAATCATAAAAATCACAGTTCAGACATCAATGCGCCGCTTTCTCCCTCGGCGGAGTACTGGCGTGAAACTCGTGTTGAATACGATTCGCATAGTCATTCAATAATTGCAATGTATATTTCCTTGATTTACAACGTATAATGAGTCCGATATGATACTCCTTGCGCATGCGCCACACGATTTCATCCTCCCTGAAACTGCTGTCATCGGGATGTTGGAATCGGGAAAGCGAAACGATAATGCCTGCAGGCTCTTTCGTCACCGTTGGAAGTTGGTAAGGAATATCTTTCGCCAATGCGTCTTCAATACGCGCCCATTCTGCCCAGAGATTGATACCAGAAGACATTTCCACCATTTCAGCGATATGCGCCCCGCCTACTCGCGAGGCAGTTTCCAAAAAATAAAATTTGCCGTCCTCATGGCATTTAATAAATTCCGTATGCGAGGCACTCGCACGCATTCCAAACGCTTTCATCACGTCAGCATTGAGTTTTTGCAGGGCTTTATCATCTTTGCTACCAAAATCTACCGTTGCAGAGCGGAAAATGCCGCCACCGTGTGCGACTTCCAGCGGCGTGTTCACATATTGCGAGACGCGACAGAAAATAACTTTACCCTCAATACTCAAGGCATCCGCGTGATAGACATCGCCGGGTTTGAATTGTTCTATTAAAAAATTATGACGGTCATTGCCTATTTGCTCCAACACTTGCCAAAGTTGCTCCGCAGAATACACTTTAATAATGCCGACAGCCGAGGCTTCGGTACGCGGCTTCACGACCCAAGGCGGCGACACGCGCTGGCTATATTCATGAATTTGTTGGTCATTGAAAAGTGGACTAAATGCAGGTACTGAAATGCCGTGTTCCTGTGCGCGCATCCGCATGGCGAGCTTGTCGCGGAAGTAACGAGCAGTAGTAGCGCCCATGCCCGGTATGCGAAAATGCTCCCGTAAATACGCACCTTTTTCCACATCAAAATCATCAATGGAGATGATACGGTCAATTTGGCGGCTGCGCTTTAAGTAAGCTAATCCTTGCAAAATGATGTGGAGATTTTCGGGCGTGTTGGTATCGTGTTCTACATAAAAAACCTCATCAATCGAATCCCGGGGCCAAGGCTCGTGTTCAAGGGATTTTTTGGTAATCAGGTACACAGTATTGCCTGCATCCTTGCAAGCACGGATGAAATCAATTCCTTTGAAGAAAGTCGCTATACATAAAAAAGTCATGAGTTAAGTAGGTTTTAAGTTTCTTGTTGCTCTTATGATGTTGACTGTTTGGGGTTTAAAGTTATTTGTTTGACATTTCTAGAGTCTATTGTCTGACATCTGGCATCTATAAATCTGGCATCTCCTTCTTTTCTTTAAAATTCTCTAAAAATTCGACCAACAATCGGATACCGAAAGCGGTGGCACTTTTTTGAGCAGAGAATTCGGAGTCTCCAAAAGCCGTACCTGCAATGTCGAGATGCGCCCATGCGGGGTGATTTTCGATAAAAACTTCCAGAAATTTAGCGGCTGCAATGCCTCCGGCTACTGGTTTCCCACTGATATTGCGCACGTCGGCTACGTCAGATTTTACTTCTTCTTTATACACATCCCAGAGCGGCAGTCGCCATACACGCTCTCCAAATCGCTCGCCAGCCTCAAAAAGCTGACTCGCCAATTCATCATTATTAGCAAACAGACCAGCAGCGTGATAGCCAAAAGTGCGCACGATACTTCCCGTGAGGGTAGCCAAATCAATCAACACATCCGGCTGGAAATTACGAGCCACATAGGAAAGTCCATCTGCCAGAATGAGCCGACCTTCTGCATCCGTATCAATGACTTCAATGGTTTTGCCACTGTACGAGCCAATGACATCGCTCGGTTTGATAGAATCCGCATCCACACTATTTTCGGTAGCTGGGATAACGCCCATGACATGAACTGGTAACTCTAACTTTGCAATCGCTTCCAACGTACCTAACACAGCTGCCGCACCGCCCATATCGCTTTTCATCAGATGCATACTCGCAGCGGGCTTGATGGATAGACCGCCTGTGTCGAACGTAACGCCTTTGCCGACCAATCCTACTTTTTGAAACGACTTGCCTTTGGGTTTATATTCTAAAATGATAAAAACTGGTGGATTCGGACTGCCTTGATTAACAGCAATTAAAGCGTGCAAGCCATTGGATTCAATCTGCTTTTTATCCCAAATTTCGACCCGATAATTATATTGTTTGCCAGATGCGATTGCCCAATCAGCTAAATCGGCAGGAATTTTTTTGTTGCTTGGCGCATTGACTAAATCATACATTTGCAACTGCGTCTCGGCGATGGCTTGTGCGCGTTTTGCAGCAGCTTGTGCCAATTCGACCGATTCCTTTTCAATAAAAATATGAATTTCCGCCTCTTTTGTTTCTAAGGGATGCTTTTCGGAGTTGGTCGTTTTAAAACGTCCTAACTGATATGTCCCTAATAAAAGTCCATTGACCGCCGCTTCTATCCATTGGGTTTGAACGCCAATTACATTATCATGCAAAAAGCTAATACCGATGGGCGAAGTGATTTTCTGGCGCATTTTGTGCGAAAAACTTCGGAACGCTTTTAAGACATCTGCGAATTGCGGTTTTGCACCTAAGCCTAGCAAATAAATCCGTTGATGCTGCAAATACAGCGTATGAATTTCACCTAATTCTGCTTTAAAATCTTGTTTTAATAAGCTGACATCCATTCCGGTGGCAGTGCCGATGGCGTTTAAAGTTGCCTCGTGTACGCCATTGCCCACTACGGGTACAATCAGTGCTGGCGGTAAAGTGTCAAGGGTAGAAAAAGTCAAAAATTTCATATCGGCTGTGTCGTTTGGGATTCGTGATTGAAAAATAGCCACTCTACTGCTTTCGGGAATTCTTCTCCCCAGCGGACTTCGTTGTGCTTTCCGTGGGGGTCAACAGATAAATGAAACTCTGTATCCACGCCCGTTCCTTGTTTTTTTAAGGCTTCTATAAACCGCTTCATATTCGGAACCATGTAAGAGCCTTCCTCGCCGCCGCCGTACAGATAGACTTTGCTATTGAAAGGTTCGTCAAATTGCACCATATTGAAATGAATGTTGGGTGCTACCCACAACGAGGGGGAAAACACCATAAGTCTGCCGTATTCCTCTGGGTACATCAACCCCGCATAAATGCTGATCAAACCGCCCATGGAACTGCCGCCCATACCTGTATGCTCCCGCTCCGGCAGCGTTCTAAAAATTTTATCTACCGTGTGCTTGAGCGTGTCTGCCAGAAAGCGTACGTATTTTTTGCCATCGCCTTTGCCCAAGCGCGTTTGCAGGGAAGGCGTGTATTCTGTAATGCGGTCTTCCGCCGCGTGGTCTATTGCGATGATGATGATGTCGCCTTTGCCGCGTTCCATCAAGGTCGCCAACTTTTTATCTACACTCCAGCTCCCAAAAGGGGCATGGTCGTCAAATAGATTTTGCCCATCTTGCAAGTACAGCACTGGATAGCGACGGTCGGTCTCGTGATAATTGTACGGTAGCAAAGCCGCCACCCGCCTCGTTTTAATGAGCTGTGGTATCTCAAAATCTTCGGAGATAAGCACTTTTTCCGGCAGCAAAGCCGGGTTGAAATTTAATCCTTGTCGCTTCCAATTGGACACATAATCCTGCACCAATTTTTGTTGAGTGTGGAACGTGCGATTGTGCGCTTCATTTCCATACTCGTCTATTTCAAAAGTATCAATACTGCCCCGCGTATATTTGTACTCAAATCCTTGCTGCATTGCCAGCGGCATAGTGAGTTGTAAGTGGTACGTCTGCTCGCCCACTTGCTGAAAACGGAATGCCTCGTCTGCTGGATTCCAATTATTAAAAGCACCGGCAATATAAACAGGCAAATCCGATGCCATCGGGGTTGTTAGTTCAAATACCAAGGTATTATTTTCGATTTGGCTCTCGAGTATTGAGCTATGTTGTATCATGCGTAATCAATTGCTTTTTGAAATGCTAAATGCCTTCAACAATCCTATCGGATTCAAGTTCAATATCAATATATTTAACATAGCAAGCATTCTAACTGGAAAAAGCAACGGGTAAAATTACAAAATTAGATAAGTTTTAATGCGAAACCACCAATTTAGTTTTATCTGTCTAAATTCTATCTTTAGAACCGATTTTAAAGCTATTTTCCAAAAAAATTGAATTTTATTTTATTTTTAGCACCGAAACGAATTTTAAAATCAATGTGCTAATGTGCTGATTTGCTAATACGCGCGAACATAGGGTCATCAGCACAACTTATCCCGTAAAGCGGGATTGACCCATTAGCATATTGACACAACTTGTCCCGCACGGCGGGATCAACACATCAACTTATGAATCCAATTTGGGGTATTGACCTTGGCGGCACGAAAATAGAGGGCGTTATTATTGAAAGCGCTTCCAGTCCGAATGTTTTGGCTCGAATGCGTATTCCGACCGAACAAGAAGGTGGTTATCAGCACATTGTACAACAAATGGGCAAGCTGGTCGAGCTGTTGCGAAAAGAAACCGGACTCACGCCGGAACGCATTGGAATCGGTACGCCCGGCTCGCTCGACCCGACTTCTCAAGTTATGAAAAATTGTAATACGACTGCGTTGAATGGGATGCCGTTGAAAAAAGACTTGGAAGCGGTTTTGAAATTGCCCGTTTTGATGGCGAATGATGCGAATTGTTTTGCGGTGGCGGAAGCTATTTTTGGAAGCGTGCCGGAGCGGGTGCCAAATGCGGAAGTGGTTTTTGGGGTCATCATGGGTACAGGCGTGGGCGGTGGCGTAGTGGTGCGCAACAAAGTCATCAACGGCAGGCAGGGCATCGGCGGAGAATGGGGACATAATTTTTTGGATGAATCGGGCGGTTCGTGCTATTGTGGCTTGAGGGGTTGTGTGGAGCAAGTTATTTCAGGTCCGGCATTGGAGCGGTATTATAAAAGTCTGACCGGCAATGCCTTGAAAATGAAGGACATCGTAGCCGGTGCGGAATCCAATACGGATGAAGCGGCAACGCAGACCATGCACCGATTGACGCATTTTTTTGGAAAAGCGATTGCGAGCATTATCAATATTTTGGACCCGGATGCAATTGTTATTGGCGGTGGCGTGGGAAATATAGATTTGTTGTACACGGAAGGCGTGGAAGTGGCGAAGAAATATGCATTTAATACGGGCATTGACCGACTGGATACGGCGTTTTTAAAACCTAAATTGGGGGATAGTGCGGGGGTGTTTGGGGCGGCACTACTCGTGGCTTAGTTTTTTTTGCACTTTACATAGCCCTCAGAGCGATTTTTTAACCGCAGAGACCGCAAAGTTTTTCGCAGAGGGCGCAGAGAGAATCGCAAAAATCATATAAATCAAAGTTCAGACAATTTCTCGCGCAGATAATGCAGGTTTACTCTTTAATCCTGATAAGCACTTTCGCTTCGGGTGCGAGTTTTTCTATTAATTCTGTTGAATCTAAAATAATGGTTGCAATTTGTTGATTGTCAATGCTTTCGATAGATTTAATTTTTCCTGTGATTTCACTTTTTTTTAAATCAGCGACTTCTTCTACTAATTTTCCATCATTTAAATCAAAGACACGTTGCGCTACTTTTTCTACTTCGTTGGCATCGTGCGTCACCCAGATAAGGGTTAAATTATATTTTTTTTGAACGTCCAGAATATAGGTTTGCAATTTTTCTCTTAGCTCTCGGTCCAATGAGGAGAGTGGTTCGTCCAATAGTAAAAGTTTTGGTTTGGTGACCAATGCCCTTGCCAATGCCACGCGCTGCTGTTGCCCGCCGGAGAGTGTAGCCGGATAGCGATTTTTTAAAGTGGTTAATTCTACCATGTCTATCAATTCGGGTATGATGGAGTTTGATTGTCCTTTTTGCAAGGCGTATGTTAAATTTTGCTGCACGGTCATATTCGGGAAGAGGGCATAATTTTGAAACATCAGCCCTACGGGACGCTTTTGAGGTGGTAGGTTTATTTTTTGTTGGCTATCGAACCAGGGTTGGTTTTCAAAAAGGATGTGTCCTTTATCTGGTTTGACCAATCCGGCGAGCAATCGCAAAAAAGTTGTTTTTCCACTACCAGAAAGTCCGATAATAGCAATGCGCTCGCCATTTTCAACTGAAAAGTTCGCATTTAACAACAAATCGCCGGTGACGGATAATAATTTTTTTTGAATTTGTAATTCTAACATATAATAATTGCCACGAACCAACCAAAGGTTGGTGCTACCCCTTTTTCCGGTTAAAACTATATACAATTAACAACAGGAGAAACGAAAAAACGACTAAAATCGCCGCATATTGATTCGCTACCCTATAATTCAAACTTTCCACTTCATTGTAAAGTGCAATAGAAACGACACGCGTTTCGCCGGGAATGTTACCGCCAATCATCAAAATAACGCCAAACTCGCCCACCGTGTGCGCAAAAGAAAGCACCATACCGGTGAGTAATGCCGGTTTGATATTGGGCAGCAGCACCTTCCATAACGTTTGCAATTGAGATTTGCCCAGTACATAAGACGCTTCTGCGAGTTGTGGAGACAAATTTTGAAACCCAGCTTGTACCGGCTGAATCATAAACGGTAGGCTATAAAGCACCGAACCAACCACCAATCCAGTAAAAGTAAAAATCAGTTTTAAATTTAAATAATCTATAAAAAACGCGCCGAGCCAGCTATTCGGTCCAAAACTAAGCAGCAAATAAAATCCTAAAACTGTAGGTGGCAACACCAAGGGCAAGGTCATAACGGCTTCTATGACCGGCTTCCACCGAAATTTGGCGAACGCCAATTTATACGCGATTGGAACACCGATTAATAATAAAATCATGGTGGTGAGCGTAGCCAATTGTAGCGTCAACCAGAGTGGCTGCCAAAAATCGGCACTCATTTTTCTGTAGGTTCAAATTGCAAATCTGGTAATTGATAGCCATACGCTTCCAAAATCTCGCGCCCTTTTTCGGATAAGAGGAAGTTGTAAAAAGCCACACTCCCTTTTGGATGTTGCTTTATGCCTTGCATGGTGATAACCATTCCTTGCGCAATCGGCTGATAAGAAATCGGCTTTATTTCCACCCATTTTCCCTTCCCTCGCATTTCTGGTGACATAACAACAGATTTGGCGGTAAAACCGACCTCACAATTACCAGAAGTGATGTATTGATTCGTTTGCGCGATGCTTTCGCCATACACGAGTTTATCATTCAATTCAGCATCATATACTCTTAAATTAGAAAGTGCGTGCATCGTTTCCGCGCCGTAAGGAGCTGTTTTAGGATTTGCAATGGCGATTTTTTTAATTTGTGGCTCCGTCAAGACACGAATACCGGTACTCAAATCAATATCTTTGCAAGTCCACATTACAAGTGTACCATACGCATAAGCTACTGGTGTTGTGGTTGTTAAATTTGCTTTATTCAATGTGTCAGGATAATTCATATCCGCCGATACAAACACATCGTACGGAGCACCCTGTAAAATTTGAGCCGTCAATTTTCCCGAAGAGCTAACGATTAATTCTACGTTTGTACTATTACTTCTTTCAAAAGCTTGCTTTATCGCTTCCATCGCATATTGGGTACTGGCAGCAATAGCGACGGTCAATTTTTGGTCTGTATCCGATTCCGTTTCATCTCGTTTACAGGCACTTATTGTCATTATAATCAGCAGTAGCCAGAAGCCTGTTTTTTTCATATTATACCTAATTGATAGTAAATCAACCTTTAGTCACGCTTCACCTTACAAACCTGTCACCCCATCACCCAATTCACCCTTGTAAGCGATTAATATACATTTCCGCCGTACGCACGGCTACGGAGCCTTCGCCTTTTGCGAGTTCCAATGCTTTTTGGGCAGTTTCTAATGCTTGCGGTTTTTTACCATTTTTGTTTAAAACATCAGCATAGATAAGGAAGTAGACAGACGTTTGACCAACTTCGGTGGAGCGTTTTGCCAAATCTTCCGCCAGATTCATCGCATTTTTATCCTTGCCGAATTTATCAACAATCGTTTTGGTCAGACTTTGTAATTGCCGGGCATCGTCGTTTGCTTCTTTCTTGGCGTAGCTTTTTACCGATTTTAAATAATTAGACACATCATTGGTTTGATAATAAAAATCCATCCAAGTCTGCGCGTCAAAAATTTCTGCTTTTTCGGGATAATGTTTTTTGATTTTATCAATCGCTTCCGCCATCAAGTCCTTGTTCTGATATTCGACCGCTTTTTGTGCTGTGTTTTGCGCGGCTTTTAAAATCGCTTGTTTCACTTCATCTTCTGAAGTTACTTTTGCAATTTGCTTGCGGTATTGAATCAGCCAGTCGAAGATTTTAGAATCCGCCTCTGTTACCGATTCCAGAATAATTTTCAAATTCACTTCCGTTGTCAAATCTTTTTGCGAACGCAGGTATTCATTCGCAATTTTCAGACTCGGCTTATCGGCTTTATTGAGCGCCCGAATGTACTTGAGCACCAACTCCGGTTCGCGGCTGCCTTTTTCATATTCTACCATATATTCTTGGCTGCGGTCGTCCATGCCCAGCACCTTTTTACCAATGCTCAGCAGCGCTTCCACCGACTGCGCCCCTACAACGGTATGCACAATTTCACCTTCCGAATTGATGAAAAACAGCGTCGGATACGCCCGTACCGGATGTTCTTTTGCAAATTCCAAACCCATGCCGCGCTCCATATCAATCTGCATACTGACGAAGTGCTTATTGTAAAACTCGCCAACTTTATCGTTCGGAAATACATTTTTTGCCATCGCTTTGCATGGACCGCACCACTCGGCGTACGCATCTACAAAGATGATTTTTTCTTCTTTTTTGGCTTCTTCCAATGCCGCTTTCCATTCACCTTCAAAAAATTGAATGCCTTGGGCGAAACCATTCGCTGTAATTATAGTTATCAAAATAATTGTAAATAACTTTTTCATTATGCCACTAATTTTATCTTTGAAATAAGCTTATTCTTCAATAATTTCTAAAATGGATTCTATTTGTGTCTTTAACATTGGAATTCTATTCTTTATCACATCCCAAACAATCGAATAATCAACACCAACATAATCATGAATCAATTTATCGCGCATTCCAGCAATATTTTTCCATTGAATGTTGCTCCATTTCACTTTTACATCTGCTGGGATTTTCTTGGTCGCTTCGCCAATAATTTCCAAACTACGCACGACCGCTCGCTTTAATATTTCATCTTCTAATAAGACATCTTTAGTAAGACCTTTTTCGATTAAAGGAAGTAGAAATTCACATTCATTTAAAATATGCTTTAAATAGTCAATTGCCGATTTGGACATATTCTAACTCATTTAAAATCTTGGGCGCAATGTAAGGACTCAATCCTTCCGCCGTTACAACTTCTACTTTTATACCTTCAAAAACTTCATCCAACAAAAAACACAACTCCATGAAATGGTCAAAGGTCTTTTGCTCTGGTTGGAATTCTACTAATAAATCAATATCGCTATCTGCTCGTTGCTCTTCGCGTACATAGGAACCGAACAAACCAATGTCGCGCACGCCAAGTCTTTGGATTTGCTCGCGATTTGACTTAATTTTTTCGATGACTGTGTCTTTAGTCAGCATTTTTCTTTGCAAGTTACAAAGAGTACGAGAAATATTGGAATATCTATTGGAAAGCAAACGCCAAAAGGAAAATTTTAGCTTAACGCGGAGATTTTTTCTGCTTGCGCTTGTTGCTATGGCTCTTATTTTCATCCCACTCAAATTTAAACATACAAGGGCTTTAAAGTGGATACGCGTTTTTCGTTTTGCGATGGTGGGAAGTTGTAAACTTCTGACAGCATAGAGATTTTATTTATTTATATGATTTTCAATAATTTGTGAAACTTCTTTAATTGAAAAGTCAAGCAAATCTGCTATTTCTTCTGCTGATTTTCCTTTTTTATACAATTTCAATATTGTATTTATTTTTCCTTCCTTTTTTCCTTTGTTTATTCCTTTGTTTATTAAATCCTGAGCATCCACCATTTTAGTGTACTGCTCGCTGGCGATGTCTCGGAGTCCTTTCAAATATCTTTTGTATTCTTGTGCCTCTTTTTCTTCCAATTTCATTGCATCCAGCCGTTCATTGGCTTCTTTCAAGCCTTTTGCCGAAAAGTCGCTTTTTATTTCTGCGTTTTTGAAAAAATAAATCCACTCATCCAACTTATCCTTTACTTGGTCTGCAAATTGTTCCACCTTGATAACCCAATACTCTGGATATATTTCATAAATATTATCTTTTTGGTACAATTCTACTTGTCTATTACTCAGTGTCAAAACATCATTTTTGTGAATACCCTTAAATACAGTCGTACCATGATATACGTAGTCCTCCCCTTGCCCTAAATCAAAATAAGCAATGGTAATAGAAATCACTTTTTTTACATACGCGTACGCCTGCTTTTCCTTGATATGTTCGGCGATGGCTTTGGAGGTGCCATACAGCATTCGGTGGAAATAATCGTATTCCTTGCTGTTTTGAACTTCAATAATGACCAATTCGCCTTTCGAGTTTTCTACCAATATATCTACTCGGTTAAATTTGTCATCCTCCGTTTCTTTGTTACCCTCGCCATCCAAAATTTGTTTAATGCTGATTTCTTCGCCCAGCAACTCCCATAAGAACCCTTCGAGGATGTCAAAATTGGCTTTGTGGCGCAGTATCTTTTTCATCGCCCAATCAAAACGGACTAATTTCTTTGCCATTTCCTACCAGTTTTTAAGTGCAAAAGTACGATTTTTTTGAACGAAATGCGAATGAGGCAGCAAGGGGTTTTTAAAGTAGATAAAGCGTTTTTCGGTTTAGATTAAAACAGGTACTGGCTGGTTTCAGTTCCTTTTGCGATGGTCAGAAGTTGCCCCGAAGGGGTTCCTTTGGAACAAACTTCTGGTAGCAAGGTTCTTTATTGGTTTAACTGAAATTGTTGGGGTAGCAGGTCTTTGGGTTAAACGGACAAAAGTTGAGTCGTTATTAATGCTCAATTACTATGCAATTGGTGGTTTTGTTAGGCATGTATCGCATAATCACAACCTTTTTGATACAGCGTCCTAAGCTTTAATGATGATGCTTATTGGTGTCTGTCTATTTTTGGACAATCCTTTTAAGAGTGTTTACTTTCAAAGTAGTGTTCTTAGCTTGCACATAACGACTGAGAAGACGTGGGGCGAAACCGCCAGCGATAATGTAATATTTAACGGACGACGTGATAATAAAGTCGCTGTTTCGCCCTCACGTCCATTGAATTGTTCGACGGCGCGTTGACAGTAAAAGATACCAAGAATTAGTTGCGTCGGGCGGAGTTATCCTTCGACGAGTTGAAAAGCCAGTCACGTAGATGGTGGTTCAAAAACGGCATAATTACATAACTCATCAACCCAACGAGAATCAACGTGAAAATCAAACCGGCTACAAACGGATTCTTCAAAAACGGCGCGGCTTCAAAAAGCGGTTCGAGCAGACGCGAAATAATCAGTGAAAGCGGATAGATTACCGATGCCGTCAGCAAAAACTGTTTGTACGAAGCGGGTTTGCGCGGAGCGTTGTCGGGCATAAACCACACGTCAATACCTGCTTTGATTGTGGTTTGGTCTCCCGTCTCAAAAGCGTCCCGAATTGATTCGACAAATGTTCGGCGTTCGTTTGAATCGAGCCATTTCTGCAAATCGTTTTGACTCGCAAAGCGGTCTATAATCGTGTACGGCTTGCCTTCGGCGGCGGGCAGAAATACTTCTCTGCCGAGATAACCGGGCGCACGGCTAAGAATGGCTAAAACCTGTCCCAACCATTCCTCGTAACGCTTTTCTTCGTTTTTTTTAACGGTGTGTTCGATGACGAGCGCAGCCGTGTCATTCTCGATTGCCATAAAAAATCAGTTGTGTGCGCTCCCAAATTCATTTGGCGCAGCGCGGATGCCGACGGGTTCGCAAATTACTCGTTATTTAGAATGACGGCAACGGCATCTATTTCAAACAACATATTTTTGCTAGCCAGTCTCGGCACAGGGATTAGTGTGCTGGTAGGTTTTCGCTCACCCCACATTGTATGTGCTGCTTGCGAGATGAGGCGTAGTTTTTCTTCATTGTGATCCACGGATAAAACGGTAATCTTAACCACGGCTTCGGGACGTGCGCCGGCTGCCGCTAGCGCAACGCGCAAATGAGCGAAAGAATTCTTTAATTGATCAGCGAAGTCGCTTGAGTAATTGCCATTTTCATCTCCGCCACTTTGACCAGCGATGTACACAACGGTTGCCCCAGCCGGTGCAATAGCGACGTGGCTGAAGCCGTACTCAGACGGATCAAATAATCCAGCCGGATTGAGCAGTTTGATTTCTTCTTTTGACATTATATTATTCCTTTTTGGTCAGTATATTTTAATCAATTTGCGATTAACGTTCAACTTGAGTTTAACCTTTGCGTCCGTGCCTGTGCCAAGCGCGGAAACTCCGGCTTTAACTTTCTCGACACGCGCCGTTTCTATTTCATTCGCCGAAACAGGATCAAGTCTGACCACGTGAAGCAGCAAAAACTGAAAACTAGCGATAAGACTTTTTTGAATATGCGATACTACGTTTTACCTTTATATTACAAGTTGTTGACAGAAACTGAAAGCCGTCGAACGATTGAGTTGACGTGAGGCGAAACCGCTGCCAAGCCCGACGAAAGTAACCACGCAACGCGATAAGAAAGTCGCTGTTTCGCCCTCACGTCCATTGAATTGTCGACTGCGGCTGATACTTGAACGAACGCGTTTAAATTCTGTTCAGAATACTGTTACTGTTAGAGTGAATCTGACTCAACTGGCTGGCTACGTAGCTTCTTTTTGGCTTGATCGCTGATAGGGTTTTAAAGGGAACAATTGCAAATAAATACTAGCAGTAAAATCACGCTTTACACAACAATTCATAATATTCCTCCAGCATCCGCTTCACACCAAAATAATCTTTCGTACTCATGATACTGGCTTTCATCATTTCCACCCATTTACTATGATTATCATAATAAGTTGGTAATACTTCTTCTAATAAAACTTTATACAAGGCTTCGCGGTCGTGGTTATCGAGTACGGTTTCGTCTTCGCTTTCAAAGCCATCGCCAAATTGCCAGCCGTTTGCGCCGTGGTCGCAGGCTTTGCGAGGCTGCGAACTTCGGAACTGCGTATTTTCTGCTAATATTTCTTGCGAAAGATAAACGTGAATTTTGCACTTTTCTCGCAACCTCGCAAAACCTGTGTTGGCAGAAGTGCTTTATTATTCGTTTAGTAATTTTTCTACTTCTTGTTGTAAAACTGGTAAATTCTTAACAACAATCCCCCAAATTACATCATCAGAAACAGAATCATAACCATGAATTATTCGGTTTCTTACGTCAACGATTTTTCTTGAGTTAGAAATTTCAATTTTATAATCATGTTTTAATATTCTACTCATTGCTTCACCAATGATTTCAATATTTCTTTCAACTGCTCGTTTAGTTCTTAAGTCATTTTGATAGATTTCAAACATTTTAGGCGTATCAACGTAATAACTTTCTATTTCATTTATTGAGCTTAAAATATCATAAAGCCAAGCTTTAATATCGTTATCCATAAATCAGTTTTTTGTTTTGATTCAAAGTTTTCAAAAAGTATGGATTTCGGATTGCTTTTTCTTCCAATAAGTCAACATTTCTTTTAAAAATATCTTCTAAAGAAAATTTCAAATTGTAATAATTGTCACCATAATCGAGAACATCCAACTGCTGAAAATCAACAATTAAATCTACATCGCTTTCTGGATTAAATTTTTCTGTTAGTACAGAACCAAAAGCATACAAAGATTTAACTTTATGTGCTTTACATAAGTTTGTTATTTCTTTACTATAATTCTGTATCAAATTCATTTTATTAATTTCTAAATTCAAAAATACATAAAATAAATTACATTTTATTAATGTTCTATTTCTTTGCGCATTTCTGCCAACATTTATATTGCCGCAATATTGCGTAGTTATTCCATATCTGCGAGGTTGTCCAAGGGGCTGCGTAGCTTCTTTTTGACTTGGTCGCTGATATGGGGGTATACATGGAGCAGTTGCAAATAGCTGATAGCAGTAAAATCACGCCTTATATAACAATTCATAATATTCCTCCAGCATCCGCTTCACTGCAAAATAATCTTTCGTACTCATGATGCTGGCTTTCATCATTTCCACCCATTTTGTATGATTATCATAATAAGTTGGTAATACTTCTTCTAATAAAACTTTATACAAGGCTTCGCGGTCGTGGTTATCGAGTACGGTTTCGTCTTTGCTTTCAAAGCCATCGCCAAATTGCCAGCCGTTTACGCCGTGGTCGCAGGCTTCGGGCCACCAGCCATCAAGAATACTCAGGTTCAACGAGCCATTCATCGCAGCTTTCATGCCGGAAGTGCCACTCGCTTCCTTCGGGCGACGCGGATTGTTGAGCCACACATCGGAGCCACGCGTGAGTGCCGCACCAATATTCATATCATAATTTTCGAGGAAGACGACAGCGTTCGGGTATTGTTTGGACATTTCGACCAGATTCGCAGCGATGGCTTTGCCCGTGTCATCGAGCGGGTGCGCACGACCGGAGAAGACGATTTGAATTTTTCCAGCTTTTAATAAAGGGTCAATCACATCGGGTTTGCTGAAAATCAAGTCACTACGCTTGTACGGTACGGCGCGGCGCGAAAAACCAATAAGTAGATTATTTACATTCAATTCCTGACCCGTTCTACTTTTTACAAAATCAACGAGATTCTGTTTATTTTTTAAATGCTGCGTCCACAAGTCGCCGCCATTTTCAGCGATTTCAATCATTTTTTCATCCACCCAAGTCGGGATGTGAATGGCGTTGGTAATACCAACAATTTCCGAGCGACCTTTCACACGCTTCCACATCTGATTGGCAGTCACGCCGTGGAGTTGCGCTACTGCATTCGATTTTTTAGACAAGCGCAAAGCACCAACCGTCATATTAAAAGGATCGCCACCCAATTTTCGAAGCTGATTCGCAGTCATATTTAAATTTGCACCCATATATAACAAGCGGTCAATCGGATGCGATTCATTGCCTTGCACCACGGGCGTGTGCGTCGTGAACACAATTTCCTTCCGACTCGCTTCCCATGCTTGTTCAAACGTAGCGCCAGTTTCCATTTTCTCGCGCATCAATTCAAAACCTGCAAAAAGCGCGTGTCCTTCATTAAAATGAAATATGTCAATCGGAATGCCCAACAATCGCAACGCCCGTACGCCGCCGACACCCAATACGATTTCCTGTGCGATGCGCTCCTCGCCAAACCAACCATAGAGTTGACCCGAAATCCAGCCGTCTTCATTGCCCGGCACATCAGTGTCCAATAAATAAAGGTCTGCGTTGCCAAGTTTGGTAAGTTTCCAGACTTTACAAATCACATTGCGTTTGCGAATGGTAACGTTGACCGTAACGCCCGTATCTTCGAGAATATCATTATAATCGTAATTGTGATAGGTATCATAAGGCTGTCCATTTGTATCTATCATTTGGTCGGTGTAGCCCTGTTTCCATTTAATACCTATGCCCACGATGGGATATTCGTAATCTTTTGCGCCTTTCATATAATCGCCCGCGAGGATGCCGAGTCCGCCAGCATAAGCTTTGAAATCATTGCTCAAGCCATATTCCATGCAGAAATAGGCGACGCGAGGGAGAGAAGTATTGTTATTTTCCATAAATTGTTTTTCATTTTAATGCTTATGGTCAAAGATATTAAAATGGAAGATAAGAGGATGGGAGGATGGGAGGATTTTTTAAAAAGAGGATAGGAGGATTCTTAAAAGGAGGATGGGAGGATGAAATGCGGCATCTTCCTATTTTCCTATCCTCCCATCCTCCAAATGTTACTTCACTTCCTCTTTATGTTTGCCATTGGACATCATGTCGAGCAAGCGCAAGCCCAGCATTCCACTTATCGGACCGCTACTTGAGTTATCATTGCCAGAGATGAGGATTTCAGGTATGATTTTCACTCCTTCTTTACCGATGGTTTCCATCACTTTCATTTTGGCAAAATTATCGCCACCCATCGCTTCTACTGCCAGACGATAGGCTTCCGCGTTGGATTGACCCACCAAAAGCGTTTTTTCGGCTTCGGCTTTACCAGTGAGTTCGATGCGTTCGGCTTCCGCTCCTGCTTGCAATTTCACTTTTTCGGCATCGGCAAAGGCGAGCATTTTGGTACGTTCCGCTTCGGCGTTCGCCGCAATTTTCAAACTATTGGCTTCACCCATAGATTTTTTCACCGCAGCATCCGCCGTGCGCTCAGATATCCACACGCCTTGGTCGGCTTCTACGATTTTGCGCTGCATATCGGCAATAGCAGTTTCTTTTTCCAGCGTCTGTCGCGTTTCTTGCGCCATTTTTTGGGTATCATAAGTCACTTTTTGTTCTTCTGCCAGCTTTCGGTCGGTCAAGGTTTTCATTAAAGATTCCGGTGGTACAATGTCGCCAATTAAAGTATCTACGCCGTAAACGTTATATTGGTCGAGGACTTCACCGATGTGTTCTTTAGCAGAATCCTGCCGCTCTTTCCGCGAGGAAAGGAACGCAATCACATCCGAGCCTTGCGCCGAGTTACGGAAATAGTTGCCAATCGTCGGCTCTAAAACTTGGCTCACCAAGTTATTCATGCTACCAAAACGCGCAATCACTTTTGGCGCTTCCAATGCTGGAATGTGAATAATTTGGGACACATCCAAGTTAAATGGAAAACCATCTTTGGAACGAACTGTGATGGTAGACAGGTGTTTATCCAACTGGTGCGATTCCGAGCGAGCGCTTGCCCAGTTGAGTACAAGGTTGGTCGTTGGCACGACTTCGATTCGATACAAATATTTATTAATTGGATATTTACCCGGACCGAGCGGTTCTGCCCATACCCCTTTTTGACCTTTTGCAACGATATTACCATGCCGGAAATCAACGCCGCTTACGTCCACGCCATCTTTACCGTAGTACGAAATGACCACGCCGACCGTACCGATTGGAATCTGCGTCATCTCGGTTTCTTCCAATTGTACAAACCAAGGATTCAGATTATACGAACCTGCCAACAACACTTGCGGCTGCAAACCCTTGCTACCACCGGCGCGTATGAAAGCATCCGGGTATTGAAAATTATCGTGTCCATGTACTTCCCGACCAGCGATGTTACCTGCTTCAATTGGTTCCCCGTCCAATGTAGTTACGATGCCCAACATATTTTCTTTAATATGTGTCATTTCTGTGAGTACGACATCAAAAACATGAGTATTAATACGATACGTACCAGTCGTAATATAAGCCGTTTGCCGACCTTTTTGTCCGCCATTGCGAATGAACGCGGCAGCATCTTGGTAGGAATCACATTCTACTTTTTTACCCAAAATCGAATTTGTCGGTGATTCTGCGCCATCTTTTGCAATGACCAAGCCAATTTCTCCGGGAGGAATAATTGTAAAAGGTTGCAAGTGCACTTCATATTGCCAAATCCAGTACCAGAAGTGAATGCCCGGCGCGAGCGTCTGCGCCTGAAAACCAGCTTCTCCATCTATTGCGATAATACGGTTCGTAGGGAGTTCTTTCTTTTCACCAAAGAGCGAGAATTTCAAAGTCACCAGTCCGATTTTGTCTTCGGGTATAAATAGAATACCCAGCAAGCGAAACCAGAGTTTGTAGGATATTAAAAAAAGAAAGATGGCGGCAATCCAAACTGCCCACCAGAAAAAAACAGCATTACCAAGAGAAGATTCCATTTTGAATTGATGTTAAAGGTTTAGTAAATATTTAAAGACGTTAGATATTAGACTTTAGATAATAGATTTAACAGGGTTTAATTTTTGATTTTCAATATTTTACAAATTAAAAATCATCTAAAATCCATTGCCTGATATCCTATCGGCTTTCATAGGTACATATTGCCATTAAAGTAATGTTAAAAACGAATTATCTCGACGGTGAGCGATTGGAAACACGGCGAAGGGAGGAAATTGAACGACGAGAAAAAAGAGGATAGGAAAAGGAAGATGGGAGGATAGGAAAATAGGAGGATGCCCTTTTTTCTTGTTCTCCCATCTTCCCATCCTCTTTTTCAAAAAATCCTCCCATCCTCCCTCTTACACATTCAACCAATACGTCAATTTTATAACCAGTGCTCGATTTTTTGCAATGAAATGCTCCGGAAAGTAATTATCGGTGTAAACAATGAATAAATCGGATACGGGTCGGAAACGCCATTGAAAGCGAGAGTTGATATTTAAGTTGTCAACCTGACTGTTATATTGAATGAAAGTTGTCCAAAAAACGCTCCGACTAAAAGTAACATCGAGCCGTGGACCCATCAAATATAATTTGGCATCATTATAAGGTTTTGGCAGATTGATATCATTGTAACTAAAATTCAAAGCAAACGAGCCATACGGCTGAAAGCGATAGCCAATCGAGCCTTCCAAATTGAGGCGTGTGCCGTTATAATATTCTCCCGCACGCGCGTCAAGCGAATAAAAAAACCGCTTTCTTAAATCAGAGTCGAAACTGGCGACCACGAGATTTGCGGTATAGTCACTGCCGACTGGTAGCTTTTCACCGCCGCTGCGTGTCGGGTCAAACGCATCAAAAAGATACACATATTCCTGCCGAAGCCGCATATTAAACAGTGCCGTATTACGCAAAGTAACCCGATACATCAAGTTTATATCATAATCTGTCACGCCATACGTTTCATTACCCAACACATCATAATCAATGCCGGGACCGTGCCGATTGATGATTTTAGAATTAGGATAAAAATTGTACCAAACAGCAGCAGCAGAGCGCGAGTAACCACGCCGACGGGCAAAACCAACTTCTGGATTGTAATTTTCGCCAACGTGCTGCGCCGTGAGATAAATGTCCCACTTCAGTGTGTAATAACTTATTTCACCAGAAGTAGCAAAACTTTTATCGGGCTGATTATCACTAAAGGAATGATGATAGAAAAATTTACCTGCCCATTTCCCATTTTTAGAAGCGAGATTATAATCAAAACCCGCGACTCGATTATATTTTTCTAAATTTCCATTATAAATCGAATCATTATTATTAAAAAGGTCTTGTTTATTAATAAAAATCATGCCGACATTAGAACGGCTAAATATCTTTTGTTGTAACGCAGCGACTGTATAATTTAACGAAGGCAAGCCAATCGGTTCTTCCTCAGAGGTTTGCATATTGAGCAATCCGACTCGGAGATTGTTATTGATTTTTCCACTCAGGCGTGCGCCTGCGTAAATGGTTTTTAAAATATTTTCCTGTTTGACATTATCGTAAGCAATCCCGATGCGGCGCGAGAAGAACGGACGAATATCCCGATGTCCAAAACTGGCAAACAAATCGGCGTTTTCCAGAAAAAATTGTCGCCGTTCGGGGAAGAAAATTTCAAAGCGGTCGAGATTCGTAACTTGCTGGTCTACTTCTACTTGTGAAAAATCAGGATTGAACGTCAAATCTAAATTTAAAGCCGAACCGACTGCTATTTTTGCATCGCCGCCGACATCCCAACTATATTTTGGCTTTGCTGCAATTCTACCATTTTCATCAAAAAAAGTATGCCCATAATTTCCCAACGCAAACGGAATCAAAGCAATATTAGACCCCGGCTTCTGCAAGGGCGCATCCCAAATCAACTGCCGCGCAAACGCCAGTGAAATGACTGGAAAATTTCGTGGAATGGGTGTCCAAGTCGAGCGCTCTGCTTTCTCACTGTCAATGCGGTAAAAATTGATATTCCAAACAGGACTGCCGTCTTTGAAACGCAGAGTTTTGAATGGAATCGCTATTTCTGCAATCCAATAACCATCGTAGATTTTCGCTTCCGCATACCATTTATTATCCCAATTCAAGGATAAATCATCGCTGGTCGCGCCGCCATTTGAAATCAAACCCTCGCGCTGCACGCCGAAAGGATTCACCCCAAATTGAAACGCATTGGTATTGTCTTGAAAAGGGTCGAACACAATCGTTATCCCATCATTTGCCTCGCCTCGATAATCTCTTCGCAACGAGGGCGTTACATACTTTCGCTCGCTGGATAGGTTGTACATTTTGGCACTGATGTAAATAAATTGATCATTGTAAGTCATGCGCACCTCGGTCTGCACATTGGCAAGGGACGTATCGGCGGGAAAAAATTGCATAAAGCTATCGGCGACTTCCGCCGTTTGCCAGTCTGGTTCATCCAAAATCGCGTCTAATTGGATGGCGGAAGTGGCGCGTTTGATGTGCAAAGGTGCATTTGGCTGCGCATATAAAGCATTGGCAATGCACAAGAGTAGTAGAAAATACAAGTATTTAGGTGTCATTTCAACGTTGAATAGCGTTCTACAAAAAATGGATTTGGTCGTCCGGCTGACTTTTCGGTTAGACAACCGCTTTCGCCAAAACTATTCAATTTGACCGTGTTTTTACATCCCGCGCATTTCTTTCCGAAGGAATCTTTGGGATTGCAAGAAATTCCCCTCTATCTTTGCGGAAACGGTGAGCGGTGAAAAGTGAAAAGTGAGAGGTGAAAGGTGAACCGTGAGACGTAACGTTTTTTCGTAAAATATTAAAAAAAAGTAAAATTATGGATACGACAAGTAATGATTCGACGCGCCAAGACTGGATTCTTTTCATCATTTCTACCGTCATTTGCCTTGCTCTATTGGTCTTTGCAGATGAGTGGTTTTGGTTGGCGTTGCCGTTTGTACTTACTTATTTGGTGAAGGCGCTACGGGCGATGTAGGTCAGTAGGCAGTTTGCGGTAGGCAGTTTGCAGTTTGTGGACAACAAATTTGCTGACTCATCTATTTATCATTTTTTGGGTTGCAAATAATCGAGCAATATTAAATTATAATTTTTCTTCCCACTATATAGTTGGACTAAGAAACGCAAAGCCTACAACTATTAGCGCTGCGCCTCTGCGGTTAAAAAATAAAAGTGCTTTAGCACTTGAGTTATAATTGATTCTTCCATTCTTCGTTATAACCCTAACTTTTCTTCAAAATGCGAGTCATCATGCACAAAGGCTGGTTGTATCTATTTTTTGTACTGCTTTTTATAAGTTGCAAGAAAACAACAGAAACGATAGAATCTAAAAATGAATTGGGCTATGTCGAGCGCTACGAGCGGCGGCTGAGTGATTATGCGAAAGAAGGTCTGTACGTCAAACTCGACCCGCAAGGCAAAAAAGTGGAAGAAGCGCAATATAAAAATGACACGCTTGATGGCTGGCGTATTTTATATAATGAAAAAGGGGATACACAAGTAATAGAAAATTATCGTGCAGGCGTATTTGATGGCGATTATAAAGTATTTTATGATAATGGACAATTGAAATTACATACAAAATACGCTAATAATGAAATCATTGGTAAACTGAAAGGGTATTATGATAACGGCGCACTCAAGGAGGAAGTAACTTTTGAAAAGGGCGTGGAAAATGGTCCTTTTGTAGAATATCATCCGAATGGAAAACTCAAGGCGGAAGGTGCATATTTAGATGGTGACTCGGAACATGGCGAATTGAAATTATACAACGAAGCAGGCGAATTGGAGAAACGAATGCTATGTACGAAAGGAGTTTGTAAAACAGTATGGGAAGCGAAAACAGTGAGCAGTGAGCAGTAGGCAGTCTCTACGCGGAAAATGCCAAGTAATTAAGTGAAAACCTCTGTATGCTTTGTGTCCTCTGTGGTTAAAAAAACGACGTAGGGGCATATAACAAATCTCACAAAAAGAATTATGCAAAAATATTTACTCGTTTTATTCATTTTCCTTGGAATTGCTAATGAGGTTTCCGCGCAACTTGGCGGACAAAATACATTCGCTTTTCTCAATCTCTCGCCTTCCGCGCGCGTGAGTGGCTTGGGTGGCAATTTGATAACCGTCATAGACGACGATGTGAATTTGGCTTACGCGAATCCTGCGCTACTAAATCCTTTAATGCACCAGCAAATTTCTTTTCAACACAATTTTCACCTCGGCAAAATTCAGAATGGCTACGCGGCTTATGGGCATTATTTTGAAAAATTGAATATGACTTTTCATGCAGGTGTGCAATATGTGGATTATGGCGAATTTAAACTGACCAACGAATTTGGCGATGTAGAAGGCACGTTTCAAGCCAACGAGAACGCATTCGCGCTGGGTGCTTCCCGAAAAATTGATGAACGAATCACGATTGGTGCGAATTTGAAATTTATAACTTCGAGTTTAGAAACGTATAATTCATTGGGTTTGACCTCGGATGTGGCAGTCGCTTATTCCGATACGGCGAGTCGCTTCACGGCTACGGTGGTGTTTAGAAATGTGGGCAGTCAGATTTCGACCTATCGGCCTGATAATTTTGAGCCTTTGCCATTTGATATGCAAGTGGGCATTTCTAAAAAACTGAAATATCTGCCGTTCCGTTTTTCTATCATTTATCATCATTTGCAAGAGTGGAATATTCGATATAGCGACCCGAATCGGGAGGACGAGCCGCTCTTTTTTGGCGAAGAAAATACGGGCGAAAGTAAAACGTCCATTTTTTTTGATAACCTCTTGCGTCACTTTGTTTTCAATGGCGAACTACTGATTGGTAAAAAAGAAAACTTCCGGCTGCGCTTTGGTTATAATCACTTTTTACGCAAAGAATTGAGCGTTACCAATCTTGGCAGCATGGCAGGCTTTTCGTTTGGAGCTGGTATTAAAATCAATCGCTTTCGAATTGATTATGGCAGAACGATTTATCATATTGCCGGTGGCTTGAATCATATTGGGATTGCTACTAATTTTAAGGAATTTAGAAGATGAAATTGCCCAATGTTGAAAATGCTTTCATTGATATTTCAAAATTAACGGATTATTGTTTAAATGAAGAACATCCGGTTGGCAAGCACAAAGCGAAGGTTTTCAAATCTGCATTAGGCATGACTATGTTTCATGCTGATGTACTCGCTGACCTTTTGTGGACAGCCGTTCAAAATGCCGATTGTGAAATAGGTCTTTCAGATGAATATGGAAATCGGTATCTTACGGACGTGTTGATTGAATGGGAAAATAAAGCTGCTGTTGTAAGAATCGCTTGGATAATTCGAACGCAAGAGAACTTTCCTCGACTGACGAGTTGTTATATAAAAAAGTAAAGTTATGAATGAGGTAAAATTATTAGATACGGTTGCGTTACTCAAAGATGTACCTGAATATGGCTTGGTAAAAGGACAGGTAGGCGTTGCCGTAGAAGAATTAGCTTCAAATGTATTTGAAATAGAATTTTGTAATGTACAAGGTGAAACTTTAGCCATGCTACCCATAGAATCAGAATTTTTAATGATACTCCACTATGATAGTGTAGCGGCTTGAACCAGTTTTTAAAGCGTTTAGCATCTTAAATCCCTAATCTTTTCCCTTTTTCAAAGCGTTACAACATAGAAGGCGACTCCTCGATAAGTCGGAGCGTCTCCTTTTCTATTTTTTATAAACCAACCGAACGCCTATGCAAATACCGCTGCTGCAAGAGATTGTCATCATTTTAGGCTTGTCTGCCATTGTTATTTATATTTTTCAACGAATGAAATTGCCTACTATTTTAGGATTATTACTTACCGGTATTATTGTAGGACCGAGTGGGTTAAGTCTGATTGGCGATAGAGCTCATGAGGTAGAAATGCTGGCGGAGATCGGGGTCATTTTTCTGCTTTTTATCATTGGTTTGGAATTTTCGCTCAAGACGCTGGCTTCCATTCAACGCATTATTTTTATCGGCGGTGGTGTGCAGGTGGGATTAACGATTTTAATAACTTATTTAGCAGCAACTTTTTTTGGGTTTTCCGGCGGCGAGGCGATTATGCTGGGATTCTTGTTTTCATTAAGTAGCACGGCGATTGTATTAAAATTATTACAAGAAAAAAATGAAATGAGTAGTCCGCATGGAAAAATCGTGCTGGCTATTTTAATTTTTCAGGATATTATCGTCGTGCCGATGATGTTATTCACACCTATTATTGCCGGTAATGGCGGAGATGTAGGGCAGGCGCTATTGAGTTTGGTATTAAAAGCAGTGCTGGTCATCAGCCTGGTACTTTTTGGCGCGCGTTATGTCGTGCCGCGTTTGTTGCACGAGATTGCCAGTGTAAAAAGTCGGGAGTTATTTATTTTAAGTATCATCGTGATCTGTTTTGCCGTCGCTTGGGGTACTTCACAATTGGGGTTATCGCTGGCATTGGGCGCGTTCATGGCGGGTTTAATTATTTCTGAATCCGAATACAGCCATCAGGCAACCAGTTTTATTATTCCCTTGCGCGAAATTTTTATCAGTTTTTTCTTTGTTTCGATTGGAATGTTATTAGATGTAAGTTTTTTTTTACAAAATATTTGGGTAATTATAGGTCTGACACTGTTGGTGATATTTGCAAAAGCAGTGATTGCCGCCATTGCAGTGGTCAGTTTGCGTTATCCTTTTCGCACTATTTTGATGACAGGATTATCCATTTTTCAAGTTGGAGAGTTTGCGTTTATCCTTTCCGCTACCGGTATTCAAAATGGTTTATTATCTGAAAATACGTATCAATTTTTCTTGTCCGCTTCCATTTTATCCATGGTCGCCACGCCTTTTGTAGTACAAAATGCTGAAAAGATTTTTCAACTATTTATTAATTCTAACCTCCGCAAACGCCTCAATCAAATTCAATCCATCCGTAATAGACCGCAGGTGAAAGATTCGGAACTCGAACATTTGAAACGGCACGTTATCATCATTGGCTACGGCGTGACCGGACAAAACGTAGCGCGCGCTGCCAAACAAGCGCATATCCCGTATGTAATCGTAGAAACGAATCCCGAAATCATCAAAAAAGCCCGCGCCGAAGGAGAACCCATTCATTTTGGCGATGCGATTTCGCCTTTTATTTTAGAACATTTGAAAGTTTATAATGCTCGTGTGGTAGTCATCGCGATGTACGATCCCAGTGCCACGAAGGCGATTATTTCTACGATTCGCTCTATTTGTCAAACCGTTTACATCATCGTACGTACCCGTGCGCTCAAAGAAATGGAGAACTTTTATCAGCTTGGCGCCAATGAAGTGATTACGGAAGAATTTGAAACGTCTATCGAAATTTTTACCCGCGTATTACAGCAATATCTGGTGCCGCAGGATGAAGTGGAAGGTTTTATTCAACAAATCAGGGAAGAGAAATATCAAATGCTCCGCTCTTTTTCGCATCGGGAAGACAATCAGCAATTGTTACAAATTCCTAATATGAATGTCACTTGCCTCAAGGTTCAACGGCAGGATGCAAGTCTGGTGGGCAAACCCATTCGAGACACAAATCTCCGCTCCGATTTGGGTATTAACTTGATTGCCATTCAACGACAACGAGAATACATTACTGATATTCAGCCAAATACAGAAATTCAAAAAGATGATTTGTTGTATGTAGTCGGTACGCCGGAAGCGATTGCGGGGTTGAATAAGCGCTTGAAAAAGGAAAAAGTAAGTTAAATGTAACGGTGTTACCGATGGCAATCGGCGTTAAGTAGTTTTCTCAACAATCATATTTTCTGTAATCCCCCGCAGCACCTCCCGCGCTTTTTTCAAACTTTTTACTTGGTCTTTCACTAATATCAAACTTCGAGTTGATTGTTTAATACTCAAACCTTGTTTTGCGCCTTCGGTCGCTACAAATTGCATCACATTTTTAAAAACTTTACTTTCGTAAAACGCAGATTGCGGATTTTCAATAAAATAGCAACGTAATTTGTCATTTTTCAAAATCACGCGTTCAAAACCGAGTGCTTTACAAATCCAGCGGAGTCGCAAACCTTCAAACAATTCTTTCACCACGGGTGGCACTTTGCCAAAACGGTCCCGCAACTTTTCTTCAAATTTAGTGAGCATTTCCTCTGTTTCAATATCATCCAATTCCGTGTAAAGCGACAAGCGTTCGTTGATACTGCTCACGTACTCATCAGGAATCAACATTTCGGCATCGGTATCAATTTGCACATCGCGCACAAATTTTCGGTCTTTATCCAATTCCTCTTTAAATAAGTCTTTAAAATCGCCTTCTTTCAATTCCTGAATCGCTTCTTCCAAAATTTTCTGATACGTTTCATACCCAATATCTGCAATAAAACCGCTCTGTTCGGCACCCAATAAATTGCCCGCTCCCCGAATGTCGAGGTCACGCATCGCAATGTGCAAACCACTACCCAATTCAGAAAATTCTTCAATGGTCTTCAGTCGCTTGCGCGCATCGCTGGTGAGCGTGGACATCGGCGGACTAAACAGATAACAAAACGCTTTTTTATTGGAACGCCCCACGCGCCCGCGCAATTGATGCAAATCACTCAAACCAAACATCTCGGCGTGGTCAATAATAATGGTATTGGCATTTGCAATGTCCAGACCCGTTTCTATGATATTGGTGCAAACGAGGGCATCATATTTTTTATCAATAAAATCCAGCAGCACTTCTTCCAGTTTATCCGCTTCCATTTGTCCGTGCGCCATTGCAAATTCTACATCGGGACAAACTTTGCGCAACATCGCCGTCATATCCGGCAGGGATTTCACGCGATTGTGTACAAAAAAAACTTGTCCGCCGCGATTCACTTCATAATCAATGGATTCTTTTATAATTTCCTCACTAAAAACGCGGACTTCAGTTTGAATCGGCTGCCGATTGGCAGGTGGCGTTCGTAAAATAGACAAATCCCGCGCTGCCATGAGGGAGAATTGTAACGTTCTTGGAATCGGGGTCGCCGTCAAAGTCAAGGTATCCACATTCACTTTCAAATTGCGTAATTTCTCTTTTGCCGCTACACCAAATTTCTGCTCTTCATCAATCACCAACAAGCCTAAGTCTTTGAATTTCACCTCTTTATTCAACAAACCATGCGTGCCGATTATCAAATCAATCTTGCCTTCTCCCAATTTTTCAAAAATCTCCTTGCGTTCCTTCGTCGAGCGAAAGCGATTCACGTAATCCACTGTAACCCCAAATTCGCCCAATCTATCGCCGAAAGTTTTAAAATGTTGCAATGCCAAAATCGTCGTCGGCACCAGAATTGCCACTTGTTTTCCATCTGCCACTGCCTTGAATGCGGCTCGAATGGCGATTTCCGTTTTACCAAAACCCACGTCTCCACAAATCAAGCGGTCCATCGGGTAGGGCTTCATCATGTCTTCTTTTACGTCATTCGTGGCAGTTAATTGGTCAGGCGTATCTTCATAAATAAACGAGGCTTCCAGTTCATTTTGCAAATAACCGTCGGGCGGGAAAGCGTGTCCTGGCGCGGCTTTGCGCTTGGCGTAGAGTTTGATGAGTTCTGTTGCAATATCTTTGACGTGCTTTTTGGTCTTGGCTTTCAGGTTTTTCCACGCATCCGAGCCGAGTTTGCTCACCGCCGGTTCTGAGCCATCTTTACCAACATATTTTGCAATTTTGTGCAGCGAGTTGATACTCACATACAACAAATCATTATTTTTATAAACTAATCGAACCGATTCCTGCGTGTGCCCGTTGACAGTGATTTTTTCCAAACCAGAATATTTTCCAACACCGTGGTCTAAGTGCGTCACGTAATCGCCGGGCTGCAATTCACGCAACAAACGCACATTCAACGCTTGTTCTTTGCCGTAGCCTTGCCGCAATTTATACCGATGATAGCGCTCAAAAATCTGATGGTCGGTATAGCAGGCGATTTTTAAATCCAAATCCACAAACCCCTCATGTATCGCCTGTCCAATCGCATGAAAACGAACATCCGCTTTTAAATCTTCAAAAATGGCGTAGAATCGCTCAATCTGCTTAGGATTATCAGTAAACAAATAATTTTCAATCCGTTTTTTAGAATTGTTTTGCAAATCTTCAATCAGCATCGTGAAATTCTTGTTGAAACTGGGCTGCGGCTTGGTGTCGTAGAGGATGGGAGGATGAGAGGATAGGAGGATGCCATCCGTTTTAACATTAGAAAGTGTCACAATCGAATGTTCTTGAATATCTTCAATGACTTGTCTTGGAAAAATGAAGGCTCGGTCTCTGAAAATCTCTGCTAATTCACTTTCATCCAGCACGGAAATATTTTGTGCAAACGTCTCCGCTTTTTCAAAACACTGCTGCAATTTGTCCAACAGAATCTGAAAATCTTTCACCCAAATGACCACGTCGTCTTTTAGAACAGTAAACAACGACACTTTTTGCTCGCGCGAAAAACGGGTATTAATATTCGGAACAATCGAAACGTTGGCAATATTTTGTTGCGACAACTGCGTGAGCGGGTCAAACGTGCGAATACTTTCTACTTCCTCATCAAATAATTCAATGCGATATGGAAATTCATTGCCATACGAAAACACGTCCACAATGCCGCCGCGAATCGAAAACTGACCGGGTTCATACACAAAATCTTCCCGCCGAAATCCATACTCCACCATCACTTCAATCAAAAAATCTACGTCGAGCCGTTCGCCTTTTTTAATGTTGATGCGCCGCTCATTCAATGCTTCCGGTGAGACTACTTTTTCAAACAATGCCTCTGGATAAGTAATAATCAAGTCGCTCATCTTTTTAGAAGACGTAATGCGATTAATTACTTCCGTACGTTGCAGCACATTGCCAGTGTTCAACGCCTCAAAATGCATCGGTCGTTTGAATGAATCGGGGAAGAACCAAACCGGCTTTTTTTCAAACAAATTCGTCAGGTTATTTTGCAAATAAGCGGCTTCTTCCTTGTCATTCGCTATAAAAAGATGGCTTTTGGGCTGGGCGAGATACGTTCCGGCAAGGACAAAGGCTTCCTGCGCTCCGACCGTTCCAGTTACTTGAAATCGGGCAGGAGTGTCGCCGCTAAGGGCTTCCAGAATTTGCTGCGTGCGCTTGTCATCGCGGTACAGCTCTAAAACACGTTGTAGATTACTCATATTAAGTCCCAACAAAACGCTTGTTGGATAGAAAGGTTGATAAGTTGAAAGCTTGAAATAGGACAAATTATAAAAATCAAACAAACCTAACACCCCAATCTTAAACCCTACTTTGGTCATCTCTATTACATTTTCGCCTATAGCAAGTGTCCGCGTCGCTACTTTTCCTCCTACCTAAGCCGGGTAAATTTGCCTTGTCAAGATATCTATTTAATCATACAAAATAATCGCCTTATGAAAAACCTAATTTTTCTATTGCTCCTGATGACTTCCATTACATTTGTTACTACTTCTTGTAACGATGACGATGAGACTACTATTACCGATTCTAGTCTTCCAACTGGTAAATTTACTGCCCAGCGCACCGGTACCTTTGTAGCACAAAATGGCACGCCTACTAAAGGTATTGCTGAAGTTGGCACCGATGAAGACGGAAAACAATTTGTGCGATTTTCCAATGATTTCACGACCAAGTTGGGCACAGGTACGGTGACGGTTTACTTATCGAAGTCGCAAACTATTATGTTTGACGCAGGCAAGGGTAATCCAAATCTACGCACTGTTGGTTTTGTGGACAAAAACGGAGAATTGTACTTAAAAATGAACACCGTAGCTGGTAATGAGTTCACCCACGTTGTGCTGTGGTGCGCCTCTGCTGCTATCCCCTTCGGCTATGCGCCGCTTCAGTAAAATTAGCTTTTAATCAACCGTTTAGGCTGTCGTCAGGCATTTGCACGGCAGCCTATCTTTTTTTAACTCTTTTTTTATGAAAAAATTAACCTTCCTATTTATCCTATTTTCTTTTTTTGCAAAAGCGCAAAGCGGCTGGATCAAAGCACCTGGTGAATTGTATGCGCAGGTATCTGTCGCTGCGATGGCTTCCAAAGATTATTATAACTTATTAGGCAATCGCATTACTACTAATCAATTCCAGCAAAGTGCGCTGAATTTATACGCCGAATACGGTTTGGGGCAAAAACTAACGGCTATCGGCGCAACCTCCTTGCGTAGCAATGCTTTTGAAACAACCGACGCGGTGATTGCGCCCAGTGATTTACGTTTGGAACTGAAATACAGCTTGTTGCAAGGCAAATTTCCATTGGCAATCAGCGTAGCTTCCGAAATTCCGCTATCTAATAAAACCAATTTTGCAACTGCCGACGAGCCGAACGAACTTGGTGTCCGTGATCGCATCAATCTTGCGACGACGGATGGCGAAGTGAATTTTTGGACGACCCTGGCAATATCTCGCTCTTTTGGCAAAGGTAAAACCTATGCTTCGGCTTACAGTGCATACAACTTGCGGACTTCTGATTTTACAGACCAAATCAAGGCGGGCATAGAATTCGGTGTCCAACCTGTAGAGCGGTTTTGGCTCATTGGAAAATTGAGTTCCTTATTTCTCACTTCTGCAGAACCGAATCCGGATGCATCCTTCATTCGCGGTGAGGGAACAACCTTCACGGGGCATTCCATTGCCGCTTCTTATGAGTTGCAGAATGGCTTGGGTTTTTTAGCAGAATATTTTAGTTTTTCAGACCTGATCGCCGAGCGCAAAAATATATATAGTACCCCTGTGTTTTCGATTGGTGTATTTTTCAAAAAAACAAAATAAAATTTTGTTGCAAAATCCGCTAATTATAAATTTTTATCTTTGCCAAAAAATCTATGAAAGCCTTATTGCCGAGTATCCTCCTCCTTTTTGCATGGGCGCTTTGCTGCCAATGCTGCTTCGCACAAGACGTTACCAAAGTATTATCGGTCGCCGATTTTAAAATCAAATTAGAAAAAGACACTACCGTTCAACTCGTGGACGTGCGCACGCCAGAGGAATTTAAAGCCGGACACATCAAAAATGCGCTGAATATCAATTACTTGGATGATAATTTTGAAACACAAATTCAAAAATTGGACAAAAATCGTCCTGTGTTGCTGTATTGCAAAGCTGGTGTACGAAGTGAAAAAGCAGCAATTGTGATGCAAAAATTAGGTTTTACAGCATTGTATAATTTGGAAGGTGGCTATTTAAAATGGAATTCCGAAAAATAAGGGATGGTGGCGCATCTCAAAGATGTGCTACAATTATTGGAAAAAATAACTCAATTTTTTCTCTTTTTGAATTGTCTAACACTACAAACACCCTTTTTAAAATCCAATTCAACTATTGTATAGTATGAAAAAACGCTACCTATTCTTTATAGCAATTCTTTTTTTGTTCGTCCAATTGCAAGCTCAAAATGATTATTTTTTCCCAAAGCATCAAGGCGCATTCGACCCAAATATTCCTACGCCAGAACAATTTTTAGGTTATCCAATCGGTTCGCATTACACGCGGCACGACCAGATTGTGGCTTATTTCAAAGAACTCGATAGGCTTTCGGATAAAGTGACCTTTCAAGTGATTGGTAAAACGTATGAAGAGCGTGCGCAAGTGATTTTGACGATTACATCGGCTGCGAATCACGCGCGTTTGGAACAAATTCGCACCGAACATTTGACTTTAATAAACCCGCAGGCGGCAGAACCCAATTATAAAAACCTGCCCGTTATCGTGCATTTGGGTTATAGCGTACATGGTAATGAAACGTCGAGTGGCGAATCGGCGATTATTACGGCGTATTATTTGACCGCTTCGCAAAGTGAAGAAACCCAACGTTGGTTGAATGAAGCAGTTGTCACAATTGACCCGGCTTTGAATCCCGATGGACGTGACCGCGCTGCTAATTTTCATAATCAGTACAAATCTTTTCCGCCCGTGGCTGACCCGCTCGACCGCGAGCACAATGAGGTGTGGCCCGCCGGACGTACGAATCACTATTGGTTTGACCTCAACCGCGATTGGCTCGCCACCGTACACGTAGAAAGCAAAGCCCGCGTGGATTTTTTCCAGCAATGGTATCCAAATATTATGATTGATTTTCATGAAATGGGTACGAATTCAAGTTATTATTTTGAACCAACACCGCCGCTGGGTTCGGTAAGTCCCGTTTTACCGCCTTCGGTGTATGACATTTTAAATGTGCGATTAGCCAAGTATCATGCGGATGCGCTGGATGGATTGGGCGTTTTATATTTCACAAAAGAGCAATATGATAATTTTTCGCCGATTTATGGTTCGACCTATCCAGATTTTCATGGGGCAGTAGGCGTTACGTTTGAAATTGGCAGCTCAAGAGGCATTGTACAAGAAAGTCAAGATGGTTTGAAAACATTTGCATTTACGATTCGAAATCACACAGCAACGGGCTTGGCGACCGTGCGTGGCGCGGTGGAAGAAAAAGAACTCTGGCTAAAAAGTCAGAAAGATTTTTTCAAATCAGCGTTGACCGATGCCGCAAAGAATCCAAATAAAGCCTTTGTTTTCGGTAATACGAAAGACCAGAATCTGACCAATAAATTTTTAGAATTAGCCCTGCGTCATAAAGTGGAAGTGTATGAAGTTTCACAGAATGTGAGTTATAATGGTAAAAATTTTGAGAAAGGCAGTTCGTATGTGATTCCAACTTCGCAGCCGCAGTATCGCATCGTGCATTCTTTGTTTGAAGAAATGACCACTTTTGTGGATAGTGTTTTTTATGATATTACCGGTTATTCCATTGCACAGGGTTATGGCATTCCATTTACATCAGTTAAGGATGTAAAATTTACAAAAGGAAATCGCGTTACGCAAGTACCTGTACTTCAAGGTGGTGTAGAAAATAGTAAATCAAATTATGCTTATATTTTTAGTTGGAATGATATGAATGCATCAAAAGCGTTATATCAATTGCAATCGGCGGGCGTGATGACTCGAGTGGCGTTCAAACCGTTCAGTGTAAAATTTGCTAATTCTAAAAAAGACTTTAGTTACGGCAGCATCGTGATTCCGACTGCTTTGCAATCTATTTCCGCCGATTCGCTCTATCGTTTGGTGGATGCTATTGCTAAAAAGACGAATATTCAAGTGACGGGCGTTTCGACGGGTTTCAACATGGCGGGCATTGATTTGGGCAGTAGCAATATTCGCACCGCGAAAAAACCAGAAGTGGCATTGGTCATTGGCGAAGGCATCGCAGCGAATGAAGCAGGAGAAGCGTGGTTTGTATTGAATCAGCACGCGGGAATTCCAGTGAGCAAGATTGATGTGGGTGCGTTGCGTCGAGCGAATCTGAATCGGTACACGACGATTGTGTTGGTAAGTGGCAATTATAATGTGGAAAAACCGGTGGTAGACAAACTCAAAACTTGGATTGAAGATGGCGGCACACTCATCACGTACAAAACGGCTGCGCAATGGGCAATCACGCAGGGCTTGGTCGCGGAAAAACTAATTGTAACCAATAAAATAGATTCTACGAACATTAAGCGGTTAGATTTTGTAAACGCCTCTGAAATAGAGGGCACGAGCAATATTGGCGGAGCGATTCTACGCGCTAATTTGGACATTACTAACCCAATTGCTTTTGGCGTGGAAGACCGAAATTTATATACTTTCCGCAATAGTCGCTTGATTTTTAAACCCAGTATGAATCCGTATGCCACTGTTGCAAAATATCCGGCAAATCCAGTCGTGAGTGGTTTCGTTTCAAAAGACAATGCGCAAAAACTGGCGAATTCGGCGGCGATTTTGGTGAGTAATTCGGGCAGTGGTCGCGTGGTCATGTTCGCAGACAATCCGAATTTTAGAGGGTATTGGCATGGCACGTCGCGGTTATTTTTGAATGCTGTTTTTTTTGGAAATCTGTTAAACGTGCCAAATCCGATTCCGGCGGAGGAAGACTGAAAAGGTGGATAACTCAACCTTCTCTACCCTCTCTACGTTTAAAAACTTGCTTGGATGCAGGAAGAAGGCTAACTTTGTAGAAATTTATAACTATGTTAAAATTATTGTTATTGGGATTGGTAATATACGGGATTTATAAATATTTCACGATTGCTAATAAACTACACGCGGGTATTCGCAAAAAAGTGAAGGAAAGTGGCGGTGTTAGTATTGAAATCAACATTGACCGGAAGGAAAAAGTGAACGCAAAAGACGGCGATTATACGGATTATGAGGAAATGAATAAGTGATACCTTAAACCTGTAAGATTTTCGAGACCTTATTTAGGTTTGCGCAATAGTTGTAAAATTATAGAATGACAGATTTTAAAATCGGCGGTTTGGTGCTGTACAAAAATAATCAGCTCATCGCTTTCAACAAGCCCGCGAATGTGCCGGTGCAGGAAGACAAAACAGGCGACAAACCGCTGCTGAATCTCGCAGAAATCTATTCCAAATCAAAGTTGAATCTCATCCATCGGCTCGACCGTCCGGCGACGGGTGTTATCTTATTTGCCAAAACCCACGGCGCACAAGTGGCTTTGAATGAGCAGTTTAAGCAGAAAATCGTTCAGAAAACGTATCTCGCTGTTGTAAAAGACCCGCCGCCAGAATCGGAAGGTACACTCATTCATTTTTTACGAAAACATCAAAAAGAAAATCGTTCTGTTGCAACTATAGAAGAAATGCCCAATTCTAAAATAGCGGAATTAAGATATAAAGTAATTGGCAGCAGCGATAATTATCATCTCTTAGAAATTGAACTTATCACCGGCAGACATCATCAGATTCGGGCGCAATTGAGCGCGATTGGTTGTCCTGTAAAAGGCGACACGAAATATGGCGCAAAGCGCAGCAATCCTGACCATTCGATACATTTGCACGCTTGGAAGATCCGTTTTCAACATCCGGTTACAGGAGAAATGGAGGAGATTGTAGCACCGATACCGGAAAATGATGCAGTTTGGAAAGCATTCAAGGTTTGAAATTTCTTGTTAGAGGTTTGGAGTTGCGATTAAAACATTGACACAAAGTGTTCTGTGCGACGATATAGTTAAAGAAAATGCTGCCAGGAGTGTAAAAAATGACCAACAGAAAAGTGACCAAGCAATAAAAACTTTGCGGCTTTGCGTGAAAAAAATCTGCGGGAGAATGTGTGCTGAACGCCAAATCACCAATATCAAATCACCTTTTTTCAATGGAATTAATTTTAAAATATTTTCCGAATCTGACGGATTTACAAAAAGCGCAGTTGGAACAATTAGACGTATTATATCGGGATTGGAATGAAAAAATAAATGTGATTTCCAGAAAGGATATTGAGAATTTGTATGCCCATCACATTCTACATTCACTCGCTATTGCAAAAATTGTGACTTTCAAGCCGAAGGCAGCTGTGTTGGATATCGGTACGGGCGGCGGTTTTCCGGGCATTCCACTGGCGATTTTATTTCCAGAAACACAGTTCACACTCGTGGATAGTATTGGTAAAAAAATAATGGTTGTTAAAGAAATAGCAGCAGCAATTGGTTTGGATAACGTCACCGCATTGCATCAACGGGTGGAAGATTTCAAACTGCGCCAATTTGATTTTGTGGTGACGCGCGGCGTGACGACCTTGGATAAATTGACTGTATGGAGTTTTCGAATTATTAAAAATAAACAAGTACACGTGCTGCCCAATGGTTTGATTGCGTTGAAAGGTGGCAGTTTGGAAGAAGAAATAAAGTTATTGTCGAAAGATGATTATACCGAAGTGTATCCGTTGTCCGATTTTTTTCAGGAAGAATATTATCAAGAAAAATTTGCGGTTTACGTGCAAGCGTAGCACAGGCTTCCAGCCTGTCCTCGTTTCGCAGCTTTCAAGCCGCGTCGTCACAACCTAAAGGTTGTGTCACGAATTCATCCTAAAGTATGTGCTACATTTTAATTAATTTTCTATTTTTGCAAAAAAATAACGTCATGGCATTTGAAATAGAAGGCAAGCTCATCAAGAAATTTGATATAGAAAGTAAAACCAGCTCGTTTCAGGCGCGCGAATTTGTAATAGAAGTACCGGACGCGAATAGCAATTATACACAGTTTGTGAAATTCCAATTGGTGCAAGACCGTTGCGCGCTGATAGACGGCATGAACGAAGGCGAACAAATCAAAGTACACTTCGACTTGCGCGGGCGCGAGTGGCAAGGCAAATATTTTACCAATCTCAACGCTTGGAAAGTAGACAAAGTGGACGGTGGCACAACAAATACAAATACAACTGCACCTGCCGCAACTGCGAATGCCGGTTCATTCCCAACTGCAAATGACGAACCCGCTGCGGACGACGACCTACCGTTTTAGGAAAGTCAAAATGTAAAAGTTTAAATGTAAAATGTAAAAGTTGTACTGACTGATTTTTACGGCTAAAGATTCACAATTTCCTACGCTCTTTTACGTCAAAATAGTTATTTAAACGTTTTACCTCTGTAAAAGCAATTCTTCCTTACCAAAAACCAGTGTATGAAAAGGCTGTTTCTTTACCTCTTCCTCTTGACTGCCCTGCAAAGTCAGGCGCAGGTACTCAGCGGCATCAGTACAAAATGGAACGATACCTTTGGCGAATGGACGCTTTACACCGACAATCAGGAACTCGAAGGCGACTTACAATTGCGCTGGCTCACCAATAACGACTGGACCGAATGGGAATACCGCCTCGGCGATGCAACCGGCACGATTCGTATGAAGTGGAAGGGTAATGCAAACGAATGGGAAGTACGTGGCGGCAACGACATCGTGACCATGCGAACGCTTTATAACAACAACTTCCGCGAGTGGCGCATCACAAGCAGCAAAACCATGACTTGGAAAAGTCGCTACGGAAATAATTTAGACGAATGGGAATTAGACGATAGCCGCTTGGGAAATTTCACGATGCTCACGGCTTGGGAAGGTAATCCCGGCGACTGGATTATCGAAGATGAACTGGATGAAAGTATTAATTTGACGACGAAGATGGCGTTGGTTTTTTTGGTGGTGTTTAATAGTTCGCCAAAGTTTTGAAAGGGAGGATGGGAGCATAGGAAGATAGGAGGATTCTACTACGACAACTTACGTTCCTATCTTCCCATCCTCTTATCCTCCAACTTCCCCCAAAATCTGCTCCGCATGATTCGCCGTCTCTACTTTTGTAAAAATCTTTTCAATAACCCCATTTTCATTGATGACAAACGTGGTACGATTAATCCCTTCAAAGGTTTTTCCAAACATTTGTTTCGGTCCCCACACGCCGTACGCATGGACTACTTTTTGGTCGGTATCGGCTAACAATGGAAAAGGAAGATTGTATTTTTTCTTGAATTTGTCCTGCATTTTGGAGGTATCGGCACTTACGCCCAAGAGTTCAAAACCTTGTGCCCGCAAATCCGCGTAGCTGTCACGCAAGCTACAAGCCTCTGCCGTACAGCCCGGCGTATCCGCTTTAGGGTAGAAAAATAAAATCAGTTTTTTACCCTTAAAATCGGATAGCGAAACTGGTTCTCCATTTTCATTTAAACCGCTAAAATCGGGGGCTTGGTCGCCTTCGTTCAAGTGCGTCGTATCTTTGGTTTTTTCAAAAATCAAAATCGCGTTGGTGAAAATCTTTTTTACAATATTCATAATCATTTGCTAATGCACATTCAAAAAGCGAAACATTTGCAAGTAAAAGAAGTTCAAAATGGAAATCGGTGAGTGGTGAAAGGTGAGTGGAGAAAATCCGTGTGAATCCGCTCAATACGCGTCATCCGTGTTCCAATAATGTGATATAAACTAAGCTGCAAAAAGGGCAAAACCGATGCGGTTTACAAATCTGTCCAACTACCCACCAACGTCTCCGCTTTCTGATTTTTTTGCAATCGTTCTAAAAATTCCGTTCTATCAATCGCCCGTGCGCCGAGGCTGCCGAGATGATTTGTTTCTTGCTGACAATCAACGAGTTGAAAGCCGATTTTTTGTAATTTTTTCACTAAAGTTATAAATCCAAATTTAGAAGCATTGCTCTCATACGCGAACATAGACTCTCCAAAAAACACTTTCCCCAATGAGATACCGTACAAACCGCCTACCAATTCTTCCTCTTTCCACACTTCCACCGAATGCGCGTAGCCCAACTCGTGTAGCCGAATGTACGCCGCCACCATATCCTCCGTAATCCACGTACCACCAAATTGCCCTTGCCGATATTGGGATTGACAAGCGCGCATGATGGCTTCAAAATGCGTATCAAAAGTGACTTCAAACTTGCGTTGATTGAAATACGGACGCATACTTTTAGAAACATTCAACTCCGTGGGAAATAGCACAAATCGTGGGTCGGGCGACCACCAAAAAATCGGCTCGCCTTCATTAAACCAAGGAAAAATACCCCACTCGTATGCCAGTAACAAGCGCTCCGGCGACAGGTCTCCACCTACCGCAAGAATGCCGCTGGGGTCCGCCAATGCTGGGTGCGGAAAAACCAATTCATCTGTGGAAAGTTGAAAAACAGGCAATTTTTTAATATTGATTATTTAACAATTAACCATTGACCATTTTCGAGCCGTTGGAAAATTGATAATTTAAAAACAAAGCCACTGTCAATAACAACAACGCGCCAGCTTGATGCAATACACCCAATCCGACCGGAATCACGCCCACGCTATTTACAACCGTCAAAATTCCCAACACAATTTGTATTATCAACATAGTTATCAACAAATACAAACCCGTCCGAAATGGCTTTGGCGAGACAACTTTAATCGCTTTGAAAAAGAACCATAAAACGATGATTGTCAATAAGTAAGCAGTCCCCCGATGTAAGGTTTGAATAAGTGCAACCATAAAAGCAGTAGCATCATATTGTACTATATTTTCCACACTCCAATTTGTATTGTTGAAAAGAATGTTAGGAACTGCCTCGCCATTCATATCAGGCCACGTCGGGTAAAAAAGGGCTGCTTTCGTGCCAGACATGATGCCGCCGAGTATGATTTGTATAGCTGCTACGATTGTAACTGTCAAACTCCATTTGCGCAAAGCTACCTTTTCAAAAATAATTGGATTTGGCTGAATGACTTTGAAAGTCGTCCATAATAAATATCCGAAAAGCAAAAATCCCAGCGACAAGTGCATCGTCAGTTTGTAGGCGTTCACCCAAGGGCGCTCAATCAAACCACTCGCCACCATAATCCAACCGAAAGATGCCGCCAACGCCGCTAAAAGTATCACCACGCCCAATCTTCGCATCAACGGTGGGTCAAGCCAACCTTTCCGCCAGAAGATAAAAAATGGAATCGCAAACACCAAGCCCATCGTACGTGCCCACAAGCGATGAAAATATTCCCAGAAGTAGATAAATTTAAATTCAGACAGGCTCATGCCTTTGTTGATTTTCTCGTACTGCGGTGTCTGTTTATACAACTCAAATTCCGATTGCCACTTTTGCTCATTGAGCGGTGGAAGGCTGCCCGTCACAATTTCCCATTTGGTGATAGACAATCCAGAACCGGTAAGCCGCGTAATGCCGCCAATGACAACTTGTCCAAGTACCATAACCAAACCCACAATGAGCCAAATCTTTACCGCACGCGGATAACCTAGCTTTTGCATTACTTTTACAGGTTTATCTAAAATAATTGCTTCCATGAAACAAACTTTTTTGGGTCAAACAAACCAATTCGTTTTGCTGACTTAACTTTCAATTAACAATCCGTTATTATTAAATTAATTTCTTTTTCAAAATTTATAAAAATTTCATCGCTCATCATAAGGGGTGTTAGTTTGTAGAGAACTTTTTTTCTCTACATATGCACCGCCGTTTTTCCCACTTTACCAACGAGTTTACATTTGATTTACACAAGTGATTTGTTCAGCTACTCAATGAATTGCGAACTTATCCACAAGTTGTGGAAATGGAATGTATAAGTTATCCCTTTTGTTGACGAGCCGTTGATTTTTACAATTTCGTGTCACACAAAAGCCGTGTTATCCACAAAGTGATTTTTAAAAAAGCCCTTAGCATCGCCCCAATTTTCTTAATCTTAGTAAGTGTTGAGAACTAAGCCGCTTCTGCACGCTCTATTAAAATAAACGGTGGAGAACTTTTTTCCGCAATCATCTGATTTTAAACGAATTAAGTGTTTGTCAAAATGGTAGTGTGGATAACTTTGTGTGCAATTTTGTTTCTATTGCGTGAACCTTTTCGTTTTTAATTTGAAAATAAAATTCCTAATTGCCTCATTACCAAATAGCTATTAAAAATCTGCTAGTACAAACAAAAATTACTTAGTTTGAAAGTAAAACTAACCCAACCTTTTTTTATAGTTTTATGTTTTCAAAAGAAAAAAACTGCTATGCCTGCTATCATCGAAGCGACTAGAAATTTAGACCGTAAAGGTTATTTGGATATAGATGTAGACCCTACGCTGGATTTTGTAGCGGAAATTCGACGATTAAAGAAAGAAAAAAATGCCGTCATTTTAGCACATTATTACCAAGAGTCAGAAATTCAAGATGTAGCAGATTATATTGGCGATAGCCTAGGATTATCTCAAAAAGCAGCAACTACCGATGCAGATGTGATTGTTTTTGCCGGCGTGCATTTCATGGCAGAAACCGCGAAAATATTGAGTCCTATTAAAAAGGTGTTGCTACCGGATTTAAAAGCAGGTTGTTCTTTGGCGGATTCTTGTCCTGCGCCCGTTTTTAGACAATTCAAAGAAAAATATCCTGATCACGTCGTCGTAAGTTATATCAATTGCACAGCAGAATTAAAAACGCTGACCGATATATGCTGCACTTCTACGAATGCTGTGCAAATTATTGACAGTATTCCGAGAGACCAGCCGATTATTTTTGCGCCGGATATGAACTTGGGAAAGTATCTGATTAAGAAAACTGGACGCGACATGGTGCTGTGGAATGGTGCTTGTATGGTACACGAAATTTTCTCCGCCGAAAAAATCACGAAGCTGCGCGTTCGCCATCCGAATGCAAAATTTATCGCGCACCCAGAATGTGAACCACACCTTCTGGAAATGGCAGACTTTATTGGTTCGACCACCGGCTTATTGAAATACACCATTAATAATGAAGCGACGGAATTTATCGTAGCGACCGAAGCGGGTATTTTACACCAAATGGAGAAATCCTCTCCGCATAAAACCTTCATTCCCGCGCCTCCCAACAACAATTGCGCCTGCAACGAGTGCCCCCACATGAAGCGCAATACGATGGAAAAACTCTACGTGTGCATGGAGTACGGGCAGCCGGAAATCATTTTGCCGGAATGGATTATTGAGCAGGGCAGAGCTTGCATTGACCGGATGTTGGATGTTTCGGCAAAAGCGGGATTGAATAAGGATTGAAATTTGTTATTGGTTAATTGTGAATTGGAACAACATGACTTTGACTTGTTAGGGAATGCCGATAACTGATTTATTTTACGCGCCCGTATTACCACAATTGGAACGCGGATGACGCGGATTGGGCGGATTCCCGCGGATTTTATGCTTGGTTTGCTTTCTATCTGAAAAACGAACACATTACAAAAAATCCGCGAAAATCTGCGGTTGCCGTGTCGTCCGCGTTCCAATTATTGTCCTAAGCGTACATAACAAACCTAACTAAAATTTTTAAAAACAATACAACAAATTACCTTTTCGCCGTTAGAGAGTAACGTTGCGGTTATTGCTACTGTGTGATACCTTTATGATTCTTGTTACCAATCCCTTGAACATCCAAAACTAAAAACGTGGTGAAAAAAGTTTGTTTACTCACAGCTTTCCTCTTACATATTGCTACCCTCACGATTGCCCAGCGGGGCTGGGAAGCGGGCGCTTGGATAGGCAGTGCCTTTTACTTCGGAGACCTTAATACAAGCTACAATTTGAGTACGCCGGGATTAGCCGGTGGGGTACTCGGTCGCTTCAATTTTAATAATCGGGTGAGCATAAAATTTTCTGCCAACGCTGCGCAGGTGCGAGGGGACGATGCTATCTCCAAAAATACCTTTGAGCAGGCGCGAAACTTGAGTTTTCGTTCCGATATTATCGAGGGAGCAGCGCAGTTAGAATTTAATTTTTTGCCCTATACGCATGGCAGTCCCGATGAATTTTATACTCCTTATTTGTTTGCTGGTTTTAATATTTTTCATTTCAATCCAGAAGCGGAATATAATGGCGAGTGGGTAGAATTGCGTCCACTGGGTACGGAAGGGCAGTTTAAAGGAGAAGAATATTACAGCATCAGTGGCGGCGTTTTGTATGGGATGGGTTTGAAATTTGACCTGAGTTATGAATGGAGTATCAATTTAGAATTAGGCGCGCGTACTTTATTCACCGATTATATGGATGATGTAAGCACGGTTTATGCAGATAAAGACGACCTTTTGCAAGAGCGCGGAGAATTAGCAGCGGAGTTATCAGACCGTTCTATTTTGATACCGGGTGTAAATGACGGACAAATTGGCGAGCCGGACACGCAGCGCGGCGGCAGTTCCCTCAATGATACCAATGTAATGATTGGGGTAGGTATTGTCTATTATTTCGGAGATTTGAAATGCCCAACGTATGGAAATCGCCGGCGGAGGTAGGATGAAGGGGTGATAGGGTGATTGGTTTATAGGGTGATTTTTAAAAATAGGGGAGAAACAGGTGATAGGTGATAGCGACTAAGAAATAACCTTTGAGGCTTTGCGTGAAAAAAACGCTGATCGTAATCAACGAGCGAAAAAATAGCTCAATATCATAATATCCTAATTCTTTATCGAAGTAGCTGCTGCTTCTGTCTATTAATAAAGGAAGTTAAAAAGAGATACGTCCATAGATTAAATATTTGTCTACCAAGTGTTTAGCGACTGCCAACTACTAATTAAAAACTGCCTACTGGTCTATCTTTCCTGCGCGGATGTAAGATTTGTATTATCTTGTGTTGAAATGGTAAAAGTGATGAAAAAGTCAAAATTAATTGTGTTAGGCTTGACGCTTACGCTGGCAGCTTGTCGCCAAACGCCCAAAGACGAATGGACCAGCGGCAATGATGACCCCACTAGTCGGGACACAACGGTAAACAATCGCCCTTATCGCTCGTATCATGGATTTTTTTATCCAATAATTGGCGGATTCATTTCACCTAATTCGTATCGTGGCGCCAGTATGCAGGACATTTCGCGTCCGGGATTCACGCCGAGCAAGGTTTCGCGCGGTGGTTTTGGCGGTTCTTCCAATCGGACGAGCAGCTAATGGAACGAGGACTGGTAAAAGAGCGCCGCAATTGGCAAAAGATTGTAGAAAAACAAGGCTTTATTTTCCACTCGGTGGAGGGTAAGTATTGGGATGAGAGTGCCTGTTACGCATTTACAAAAAAAGAGATATTTGCCATTGAAAAGGCGACCAAAGAGTTGTTTGACCTTTGCATGAAGGCAGTTCAATATATTTTAGATAAACATCGCCTCGATGAATTTGCCATTCCACCGGCTTTTCACGAGCTGATCCGCAGCAGTTGGGATGCCGACGCTCCAACGTTATATGGACGATTTGACTTGGCTTGCGACGATGGACAAGTTAAATTGTTAGAATTCAACGCCGACACGCCTACTTCCCTCCTTGAAGCTTCCGTCGTGCAATGGTATTGGCTGCGCGATTTTGATAAAAATTTAGACCAGTTCAATTCCATTCACGAACATTTATTAGATCAATTTAAATATTTCAAACAACGCGGTATTCAACGGCTGTACTTTTCCTGCGCGGAAAGCAATGACGAGGATTACATGACTGTGGCGTATTTGATGGATTGTGCGCAGCAAGCAGGTTTGCGGGTAGAATTTATAGATGTTGCAAATATTGGTTGGGACGGCGAGCGTTTTTTGGATTTGAAAGAACGAGAAATCGTTAACTGTTTCAAACTCTACCCGTGGGAATTTATGCAGACAGAAGAATTTGGACAGCATATTTTATTTTCGCATACGCAGTGGTTCGAGCCGGCTTGGAAAATGTTGTTGTCCAATAAAGCAATTCTAAAAGTCCTGTGGGAAATGTTTCCATATCACCCGAATTTACTGCCCTGTTACGACCATCCAAAGAATATGAAAGCTTATGTAAAAAAACCATTTCTGAGCCGTGAAGGGGCGAACGTAACGATTATAAAAGACGGACGATTATTGCAAGCAACGCAAGGTGAATATGGCTACGAAGGATTTGTGTATCAAGAATATTTTGAATTACCAGAATTTTCAGGGAACCGTCCGGTAATAGGCAGTTGGATTATTGGCGATTCGCCTGCGGGCATCGGAGTTCGGGAGACGAACTCTTTGGTACATGATAATTTGTCAAGATTTGTGCCGCATTATTTTTATTAGGAAGTCAGAAGAGAGAGCCGAGAAGAGAGAAGTCAGACAAAGATATAAGAGTAATCCGACTTTTGATTCAAAAATGAACCCCTTTTGCCGACAAGCTGTTAAAATAGCATCATTTATTTCTATTTTTAAAGGTTATACGATTGATAGATTGCATGGTGGAGGGAGATTTGGTTAAAAACAGTATGATTCAACAGAAGGAATTTGCATTGCCGCCTTTCCCAAGAGGTTACCATTTGATTACGTCGGAAGTCCTCCGGCACTTATCTGTGTTGCCACAAATAGGGCTTCTAAATTTATTTATTCAACACACTTCAGCAGGTTTAACCATTAATGAAAATGCAGATAGAACGGTGCGGGAAGATTTTGAACAGATTTTGAATCATTTAATTCCTGAAAATTTACCTTTTTTAAAACACGATATGGAAGGACTCGACGATATGCCCGCCCATATCAAAGCCGCTTTAGTGGGCACTTCCGTCACGATTCCGATTACAAACAATCAATTAAACTTAGGAACTTGGCAAGGCATTTATTTGTGTGAATTTCGCAATTATGGTGGCAGCCGTCGTGTGGTGGCTACTATTTATAGTTAAATAACAAAACCCAACCAGAATTGTAGTATAACTTTGTAAAGTATATTTAAAAATTAGATAGGGAATCGAAGGTGCAAGTGATTGATTATTAAAGTATAAAAACTTTGCGTCTTTGCGTGAAGTTTCTGATATTACACAACGGTTAAAAAAAAATAAAAACCCATACAACCATGCCAATATTAGGTGCCATCATCAAGCGGGGATTAACGTTGGGAGAAAAGCTGGAGCGCCAAAATGTAAGTCCTATACAAGCGCAAACCAGAACGTTGCGCCGATTATTACGCCTCGCCAGCAATACAGCTTTTGGGCAATATTATGGCTTCAAAGATGTACTGGGTTCCCGAAATTTGATAGAAAACTTTCAATCGCGTGTACCCATTCACAATTACGACAGTATGCACGACCGCTGGTGGCACATGAGCCTCAATAATGTGGAAAACGTGACGTGGCCCGGCAAGGTGAAATATTTTGCGTTGAGTTCAGGTACATCGGGTGCGCCCAGCAAGCAAATTCCTGTCACCGAACACATGATTCGCGCTATCCGCCGTGGTAGCACTAAAATGTTTTTTAATTTGAATCGCTTCAATATCGGTCCCGACCTTTTTACAAAAGATATTATGATGCTGGGTGGCTCTACCAATTTGCAAAATCAAGGCGATTATTTTCTGGGCGACTTAAGCGGTATCAATGCGGGTAAAATTCCTTTTTGGCTGCGTCCATTTTACAAACCCGGGGTAGAAATTTCACGCATCAACGATTGGAATGATAAAATTAAAGAAATTGTAAAAAAAGCACCCGAATGGGATGTCGCATTTATAGTCGGTATTCCGGGGTGGGTACAGTTGATGTTGGAAAGTATTATTGACCATCATAAAGTGAAAAACATCCACGAGATATGGCCCAATTTCACGGTTTACGTACATGGTGGCGTCCATTTTGAGCCGTATCGCAGGGGCTTTGATAAGCTCGTTGGAAAGCCGCTGGTGTATATGGATTCATATTTAGCTTCTGAAGGATTAGTTTCCTTTCAATCTCGTCCTGAAACACGCTCCATGAAAATGGTACTGGACAATGGCATCTTTTTTGAATTTGTACCGTTTACCGAAGATAATTTTGACGCAGATGGAAATATTAAAGAAAATGTGGAAGCCTTGTCTATAAAAGATGTAAAAGAAGGGATTAATTATGCACTGCTGATGACGACTTGTGCCGGTGCTTGGCGCTATCTCATTGGTGATACTGTGAAATTTACAGACAAAGCGCGTGCGGAAATTATCGTGACCGGACGTACCAAACATTATTTGAGCATCGTAGGCGAGCACCTTTCGGTGGATAATATGAATCAAGCCGTGCGCCATGCAGAGGAAGCATTGGATGTTGATATTCGAGAGTTTACGGTTTCTGCTGTTAATGCCGGTAAATACTTTGCACACAAGTGGTACGTGGGTTGTGAGCCACAAATAGATGCACAACGCTTGGCAAATACATTAGACGAAGCCCTTCAGAAATTGAATGATGACTATCGCATAGAACGTAATGCCGTGCTACAACCGATTCAAATGGAAGTAATTCCATCGCATTTATTTTATCAGTGGCAGGAGTCCCGTGGCAAATTGGGCGGGCAAAATAAATTTCCGAGGGTGATGAAAAAGGAACTTTTTGAGGAGTGGGAAAATTTTGTTCGGCAGTCTTCGGCAGCACAACTTCGCTCGGATGAAATCCTTAATTGAAGGCATCCAAACTGGACTTATCCTATGCTTTCTCATAGGTCCCATTTTCTTTACGCTGCTGCAAACGGGCGTGGAGCGCGGCTTTCGTGCAGGTGCAATGGTAGGATTGGGTATTTGGATGAGCGATATATTATTTGTAACCGTATTTTATTCGAGCATTTCTCGCATTAGCGAACTCATGCAAGGCGACCAGATTTCATTATATATTGGAATTGGTGGCAGTATTATTTTGGCTATGTTTGGTATTTCGGCACTTTTCACGAAGCCAGTGGTGGCAAGTCATAAAGAATTACAGTTGCGCCCCTCATCTTCCTATTTCTCACTTTGGATAAAAGGTTTTTTGTTGAATACCGTAAATCCTCCAACCACGCTATTTTGGTTCACCATCGTGAGCACCGCCGTGGTGAATGGAGGTGCAAATTTTACCAATCAATATGCTGTTTTATTTTTCGGCGGTATCATTGGCACCGTTGCAACGACCGATTTATTAAAGGTTTTTATGGCGAAGAAAATTCGGCGTTGGTTGCAACCCGTTCATATTCTTTGGTTTAGAAGAATTTCCGGGATTGCGCTTATCATCTTTGGCGTAGTTCTATTAATAAAAACGATTTACTATCCAGCAGCCATGATACATTAAATAGGTGTGGCACATTTCTAAAAATGTGCCACACCTATCAAGAATAAAAATCTTTCACCAAATAAACTGCTGCGTCTGCTGCGTAAAATCCGTTTGAAATGTAATAAAATAAGCACCTTTGGGCAAATTTGAAAAGTCCAAAGTGTTTCTATTCTCTCCGCTGAATATTTGCTTTCCAGAGCTGTTGGTCACTCGAATCGCGAATTTTTCTATATCGGTTTTAATAAATACCTGCCCATTGGTTGGATTCGGAAAAACTTGAAAAAGCACTGCCTTTTTTGGAATTTGAATTACATTTGTAATATTGAATTCAATTTTAGATAAAAATACATCATAAGAAGTAGAGATATTTAATGTTTTAGTATCAAATGTAGCTTTTCCCGTAAAACTTCCACCAGTAAAAACCGCACCGTTTGAACTTGCAGCAATTCGATTCGCAAAAATTGCTTTATCCGATTGAATATTTTTCGCCCATTGACAAATAAAATTTGGGTTAAAAGCCGCTACAAATCCGCTTACTGTATTGGCATTCGTTGAAAAAGAAAATCCATCAAATGTCATATTTCCTTGATAGAATCCACTCATAATCAACAAATTGTCTCGGATGATCATATCCGTAGCTTGTTGCAAAAGCGGGCCGCCTAACGCTCTTGCCTGTAATGGCGTTCCATCTGAATTATATTTTAGTAGAAAAAAATCGGACTGCCCAGTGCTACTTTGAATGGCTAATTGTTGATTCAAACGCAACGTTCCAACAAAATAACCCGTCAAATAAATGTTATCAAATTCGTCTATCACTATGGAAGTCACATCGCTGTCAAATACACCACCCGCTTTTTTTGCCCATATTGGATTGCCATTTTTGCTGATTTTTGTAATGAAAAGGTCTTGATCAGCCGTGTTTGCAATAAGCGTTGTATCTGCAATGTTAGTTGTATCGTTAAAAAAACCTGCTACTATTAAATCGCCTGCTCTCGTTATGCTCATAGCCGTGGCGCGTGTATCGCCCGTTTGCCCCTGTCGGAGCACCCATTGCAATTGCCCTACCGAATTAAATTTGGCTGTGAAAAAATCGGTTGTGCCTTTTGCAATTAAAATCGTATCTTCTATTTGCAAGCTATCCGAAAAAAAGCCAGTTAGAAAAATATTGCCAGCAGCGTCACAAACAACATCCGTCGCATTTTTGAGCGCACCACCACTTAAACTTTTACCCCAAATTGCTTTCCCATCCGCATTGTATTTTACCAAAAAAATCGCTTTTGGATTTTGCTTCGCCTTTAATTGAATCGTATCAAAATCACTTTGCTGCCAAAATGTACCGATTACAATCAGATTTCCCGCAGCATCCGAAGTTAGATTGGTTACCTCGTCTTCTAAATTACTTCCAGCTCGTTTTGCCCAAGTGATTTCGCCATTTGTATTGAATTTAGATAGAAAAATATCTGCTTCGCCGCGAGCGGTTAAGGTCTGACTGCCAATAAGGAGTTGATTTTGAAAAGTGCCACCGAAAAACACGCTACCGTCCTTGCCGACTGTCAAGCCACCACACGTTTCTGTTCCATTGCCGCCAAATGGCTGCACCTGCGTCCAATTTTGGAGAAAAGCAGCGGTTGGCAACAGCCAAAGGACAATAAAAATGGTTAGAACTGCGTAATGCTTCAAATTTTGAATGAATTATTTTACAACATGAATACTAAACTTTTAACGATATTTTTCAGCGCATTATTGGGCATTTTTCTGATATCCTGTGGCGGCAGACAGACAGAAACAGAGAGCACAGAATGGAAATCAAGCGGCGACCCGGCTATTGACCAACTGACGCAAAAAATCAGTGAGCGTCCAAATGATCCGACCTTGTATGCAGCGCGTGCAGGATTGTATTACGAAAAAGAAGGTTATGACGAGGCGATTCAAGACTTGCAAAAAGCACTTTCAATGGATTCTACAAATGTGCAATATTTACACGTCTTAGCAGATGTATATTTGGATTATTATAAATCGAGAGAAGCACTGGAAACGATGGAGAAAGCGGCGGTACTGTATCCAACCAAAATTCCTACGCTGTTGAAACTGAGTGAATTCCAAGTGATTTTAAAAAAGTATCAGGAGTCTATGCGCACAATTGACCGTGTGTTGCAGATTGACCCACAGAATGCAGATGCGTATTTGATGTTTGGGTTGAATTTTAAAGAACAAAAAGACACGGTTCGTGCCATAAACAGTTTTCAAAAAGCCGTAGAATTGAATCCCGACTTGATTGATGCGTGGATAAATCTGGGACAATTGCACGCTGGGCTTGGTAATAAAATTGCAGCTCGTTATTTCGACAATGCCATTCTCATTGACCCCAAGAGTGTAGCATCTTTGCACGCCAAGGCTCAGTATTTGCAAGATAAAAATGATTTAAAAGGCTCAATCGAATTGTATAAAAAAATTAATAATCTCGACCCGCAGTATGAAGAAGCCTATTATAATACTGGACTTTTGTACCTCGATTTGGATTCGATTGCAAAAGCGCAGCAAGCATTCGACTTGGCTATCAAAGTGAATCCGACGTTTGTTCAAGCTTATTTCTATCGAGGAGTCGCCGCCGAATTGCAAGGGAAAAAGACTCAAGCTAAATCCGATTACGAACAAGCATTGAAGCTCGCCCCGGATTATGAAAAGGCGAGGGAGGCGTTGGAGCAGCTACAATAGGTGATAAAGTGAAGGGTTGATAGGGTGATCCCGCTATAAGGCGGGACAAGTTGTGTGGCGAAGAGAAAAAGATACCAGAGTAAACTTTGCGCCTTTGCGTGAAAAATCTGCGGCATCTTCGAAACGGTGGAGTATGGAAACAAGTAGCAAGCGCCAACTAACAATTCACGCTTCACCAATCCCATTTTTTGTTAAAAAACTTGTCAACCCTTAACAGAAACTTTAGTTTTTTTTTAACATTTGTGTGCAACCCTCGCGTTGCAATATTGTCTATCTAAAAGAGAAAAATGACCAACTTGGATTACGCCAGTACGCATCGAGACCTTGTAGAGCAGTGCAGACAAGGACATCGCCCTTCGCAGTTTGAATTATATAAGTTGTACTCCAAAGCGATGTACAATGTGTGCCTTCGTATGGTAAAAAATGATTTGGACGCGGAAGATATTTTGCAAACCTCATTCATTGATGTATTTACGAAGCTCGATACGTTTCAATTTCAGTCGTCTATTGGTGCTTGGATAAAGCGAATTGTGCTCAATAATTGCATCAATTTTCTCAAGCGCAGTCGGATGCAATTGGAGGAATTGGATGAGAAGTTTTTTGGCATCCAAGAAGAGGAAAAACCCGATGAAGAGCATATAGGCTTGACGGTAGAGCGTGTAAATCGGGCGTTATTTGAATTGCCAGACGGGTATCGGGTCGTATTTTCTTTGTATATGTTGGAAGGTTATGACCATAAAGAAATAGCAGAAATATTGCATATAACGGAGGCAACCTCCAAATCTCAGTTTAGCCGCGCCAAAAGTAAGTTGCGGGAATTGTTAGTGTAGCAGTGGTGCCGAATATTATTCGGCGAAACGTTTTGCCGAATATTATTCGGCAATATACGCGCACCACACAAAAGTTAAATGTCATGAACAAAAATACCTTGGAGCAATTTATCCTCCAAAATCGAGAAAAATTAGATGTGGCAGTGCCGCAAGAAAAAGTCTGGTTAGATATTGAGCAAGCCCTTAATACTGCTGCAAAGCCACAAACATTGGAAGCTTTTGTTGCAAAAAACCAAGCCGCATTCGACTTTGCGGAGCCAAGTAACAGTCTTTGGACAAATATCAATCGGCAATTAAGTGGTGATAAAGATTGTGAAACGGTAGAAGCGTTCATTGCAGTTAACCGCGAATCATTTAATACCGCTATTCCAGCCAACGACATCTGGACAAACATCGAAAAAAGTTTAAATAGTCAGCAAAAAGCAGACACATTAGACACCTTTATTAAGTCGAATCGGGAAGCATTTGACGAAGCAACTCCAAGCGCTCGGATATGGTCATCGGTGGACAAAACCCTTCATCCGCAAGTAAAATTAAAATCGGCGAAAGTAGTAGGAATATGGCGTGTCTTGAGCATAGCGGCTTCTGTATTGTTATTATTAACAGTAGGCGCAGGTGTTGGGATTTATTTTACAAAATCGCAGGCGCAAGCAAACGTGGTGGCTTCTTTGGAAGATATTTCACCGGAGTATGCAGAGATGGTGCGGTATTATAATGCCGAGATTAATGATAAAGTAAAGCAAGTGTCTTTACAAAGTGATGATAAGTCGGTGTTTCAAGATTTGAAAAATGTAGACAAAATCATGGCAGAATTGGAGGCTGAATTGCAAAAAGCACCACGCGGTGCCGAAGAGCAAATTGTAGCCAACCTCATCAAGAGCTATCAAATCAAAGTAGATATTTTAGAACGAGTACTCGAGCGCATTCAATCAAAACCAGGAAATTCTAAACAACAAAAATTAAAGGATGATGAAGTTAATATATAATTTTAGTATAATGCTATTTTTGTTGACGAGTGTCAGCATGGTAGCACGGGCGGGCGACGACACCGAGCGGCGGGAGTTTACCAAGATTATTAAAAAAGAATTTGATATTACAAAAAATGGGACCACCGCTCTTTATAACAAATACGGAAAAGTAGATGTGAAAACTTGGGACAAGAACCGCGTGAAAATAGATGTGACAATCATTGTAAATGCTTCGAGCGAATCGGCTGCACAGGACGTTTTTGACCGCATTGACATCAATTTCTTCAATAAAGAAAATTATGTAAAAGCGGAAACCATTATTAATTCCAAAAATAATGACTGGTGGGGTGGCTGGAATGATAATAAAAGTGATTACTCCATCAATTACGAAATCTATATGCCGGCTACCAATAACTTGGAACTTACTAATAAATACGGCGATGCTTATGTCGCACCGATTTCTGGAGTTGCCAGCATTGATGTCAAATACGGAAATTTTAAAGTGCAGGGCGTGAGTAATAATGCGAAGGTAATTCTTGCTTACGGTAATGGAACTTTGATAAAGGGGCAAAATCTGAATTGTAATATAAGCTATGGAAAGCTGGACTGCGGTGAAGTACGCGATGTAGAAATTACAAGTAAATATTCGAAACTCAAAATTGATAAAGCAATTAATGTAAATAGCAATACCAAGTATGATACTTATGAATTTGGTGCGCTGCGCGAATTGAGAAATGATGGTGGATATGATAATTTCCATATTGGTACTGCTGAAAATGTAATAGTCGTTTCAAAATATACTACCGTGAACGTAGATAAACTAAGTAATTTATTGGATTTAAATTTGCAATATGGAGGCTCTTCTATTGGCTCTTTATCAAAAGAATTTACTAATGTAAATATAGTCGGTAAATACACGGATTTTAAAATTGGAATCGAATCGGGTGCCAATTTCAAATTCGACGCTTCCACGACTTACGCGGGCATCAACTATCCATCCGGTTTGAATGTCTCTTATGAAAAAGAAAAAGGGACAAGTCATGAAGTGCAAGGACACTTAGGGAAAGAGGGAGGCAAAAGTGTCATTGTTGCTCGATTGAGTTATGGCGGTTTGAAAGTAAGACAAGAGTAATATCAAAGTGAAATATGGGTTGCAAGTTGAATAACTTAAAAAGATTCAGCTTGCAACTTTTCATTTTTAGAATCAAATTTAAAAAAGCGCGTTTTGCCGCCAAAATTTACCCCCCGCTTGAATTTCTCCTCGCCGCAGGGCATTCATCGTTTCGTGCGCTTGTCAAGTTGGTTCGGGTAGCCGATAGCCACGCGCACAGCGCAAAACCATTTCCACTGTTTCTTCCATCGTTATCAAATTGCCAGGCGAGACGTACATCGGGTTCACTTTATCCTTCGTGCACAGCGCAAAACCAATCATTTCTTGTTTATCTAAAATGGGCGAATAACTCCCTTTTTCAAGTGCCGGTTCTATATATTTTCCAAATAAGATTTTCTTCGCACAGCCAATTGTTGGTGTTTGTGTCAACAATCCGAGATGTGCTGCGATACCCATTCGACGCGAGTGCGCGATGCCATGCCCATCCACCAACATAATATCCGGCTTTTGTGACAGTTGTTCCCAAGCTTTCATCAGCGACGGAATTTCCCGAAAGGACAACAATCCAGGAATATATGGAAACGTCATTTTATCAATCATCAAGGAATGTCCGACTACCTGCATCGTATTTGGGTCTAAAAGTACAATGCCAGCATAAATCACATCCGAAAATTTATTATACGACATATCTGTACCGCCCACCAATTTGATTTCTTTTTGCAAGGAAATAAGTTGAATTTGAGCGCGGAGCCGTTTTTGAATAGCTATGGCTTCGGCAGGTGTGACTTCCCAAGCGTGAGAATTGCTTTCGGACATGGCGGATGATTTTTGGTAAAACGGGTGGGTCAACATATAGTTGAATGAAAAAATAAATTTGTATTGCTACTTCAATGACAAAAAGATTCAAGTTTCCTATCTTCTTACGCTTCTTTTCAATACGGGATAACTAAATACGGCTATCAAAATTATAACCACCCCCCAATAAAATCCGCTCGTCAATTCTTCCTGCTCTCCTAAAATGAGCCACGCTAAGGCGATTCCATACACGGGTTCTAAATTTACGGTTAGATTGGAAGCAAACGCAGACAATTGTTTCAAAGAACGAAAGGCTAACACGTAAGCCAGACTCGTGCAAAGCAGTGCCAGTATGATTAGATAAAGCCAATCGCTCGGTGAGGGAAGGAAGGATTGAATCGGTTGTTTGGTGATTAAAATATAAATGGGCAGTACGAGTGTTAAAAACAAACAAGCACTTCCCAATTCTAAAAAAGTAAGGTCTAATATGCGATAATTGCCCATCCGTTTTTTATTCAACGTTGCAAATAGAGATGCCAGAAATGCCGCCATCAAGCCGACCCAAAGTCCATTTAATTTTGACAATTCGGTACTATTTACAATCAAAACCATGCCCGGAATGATGAGTACGCCAAGCGCGATTTCATACCATTTTGCCGCTTGCCGCAATACGAGTGGTTCTAATAAAGAAGTAAAAAAAGACGTGGTCGCCATTGCTACCAACGCAATCGAAGCATTCGACAATTTGATAGCTCCATAAAAACATAGCCAGTGCAATGCTACTAATACGCCAATGCCCATAAAACGCAACACATCCGTACGTGGCATTTCTCGAAATAATCTTCCAACGCGAATCATTAGTAACAAACTTCCACTGGTAATCAGCACGCGCCACCACACCAACGACAAGGCAGAGAGTTGAATTAAATCACCCAAAATAGCCGTAAATCCGAATAAAAATACGGCAATGTGTAGTTCTACGTAAGCTCTGGTCGTCGCGTTCATGTTGTAAAAATTGAAGGTCAAATCAACGAAATCTTGACCATGATTTATAGGATTTTGGGATTAACATGATTTAAATAATTGCGATTTATGCACTACTATTTGACCTTTGTAAAGCAACAAGATGCGATTTCAAATGTTGTCCGATTGAAAATCATATTTAAATAAAAAAACGAATAAACCATGTCTGTAAAAGTAGGCGAGAAAGCTCCGCTGTTTTCATTATATAATTCTGATAAACAGCCTGTTGCGTTAGAAAATTACAAAGGTAAAAATGTAGTCATACTTTTTTTTCCGATGGCATTCACCAGTGTATGTACCACCGAGCTTTGCGCAACGCGCGATGATATTGCATATTATAATAATCTAAATGCGGAAGTTTTTGGTGTTTCGGTGGATTCTCCATTCACACTGAATAAATTTAAAGAAGACCAACATTTGAACTTCCCGCTCCTCAGCGATTTTAATAAAGAAGTATCGCGTGCTTACGGGGCATTGTATGATGAGTTTGTGATGGGAATGCGCGGTGTTTCCAAGCGTTCAGCATTTGTGATAGATGGAGAAGGTACGGTTCGATATGCAGAAGTGTTGGAATCCGCAGGGGATTTGCCTAACTTTGCAGCCGTAAAGGAAACCGTAGCAAAACTCAATTAAAATCAGAAATGTGAGATGTGAAAGGAGAAAATTTTAAATTCCGTTTCAAACCTCACATTTCACATTTCACATTTCAATATGCTTTATTTTAGCGCAGTCGAGGTAGAAGAAGACGTATTGGTAGAAGACGAAATCGCCGACTCCGGCATTGGCGATGCAGCGTTTCTAATCGTGTATAATGACGACCACAATTCCTTTGATTGGGTCATTGAATGTTTTGTAGAAGTGTTGGACCACACGCCTGAACAATCCGAACAACTCGCCATCATCATCCACACCAAAGGCAAAGCCACCGTGAAAAATGGCACTTTTAAACAACTCAAACCCAAGAAAGACGCGCTTGTGGATAGGGGATTGTCGGCGGTGATAGAGGAGTGAAAGGTGTGTTGGTGCTAAACAAAATTTGATTCGAAAAGACTATATTAAGTATGAGCGGTGTTTCTAAAAGACGAAAATTTTTGAATAAAATTATCAATGCCGTTCAAATTAACTCCTCCGCCCTCACCAAATTCTCTACATACAATTGTATAAACTCCACCACGCTTTTCCGCCGATATTGCATCACCCAACGCGGGTGTGGCAATGGAATTATCTGCTCGAAAAAATGATGTTTCTCATTGATTTTTTGAAAATAGGCAGCGTTTTTACCTTGTCCCATGCAGAGCGCGACTTTGCGGCTGGTGCCGAATTGTTGTTGCGTGCGAATACTTTCCAAAATAAATGGCTCGACGGTTTCTTGCAATTTGCGATCATCATAATAGTTGATGTTGATACCGTTTTTGGTAAAACCGAGCGGACTTAATGATGTAATGTAGAAATTTTTATAAAATAATTCTAACCCACCGTAAGCGCCAATGAATTGATAGACGTAAATCGAAGATAATTCAGGTTTCTTTGCAAAATCATTGTCAATATTACATTCTTCTTTTAATCGAATTGGGTCAGTGAAAGGTACGCCTGTCACACCTGCGCCAAAGCGACCAGGATTGATGCCGAAGATGAAAATACGGGGATTTATATCACTATAAAATTTTTCATAAAACGCGGTCATCACGCGCAGCGTTTCGGGATTGTCGTAGGGAAAGAGTAAGTCAAAGCCGGGCGGCAATTGTAAATTTGGATGGAGCGTTTTTGTGAATTGGAGGACTTGCTTTGCAAAGGTCATACTGCTGAAAATAGGGATGCCATCGCTCTAAGCGATGACATCCCTTTAATTTTTAAAATTAAAATTACCGAGCAAACGTCACCGCCCGCTTTTCGCGGATGACCGTCACTTTGATTTGACCCGGATATTGCATTTCATTCTGTATTTTCTGCGAAATCATAAACGATAAATCATCTGCATATTGGTCTGTCACTTTTTCGGCTTCTACGATGACGCGGAGTTCCCGACCGGCTTGCATGGCGTATGCTTTTTGAACGCCGTCATGCGCCAATGCTAATTCTTCCAATTCTCCAATACGTTTCAAGTAACTTTCCAAAATCTCGCGGCGAGCACCCGGACGAGCGCCAGAAATCGCATCACAAGCTTGAATAATCGGCGAGATAATGCTACTCATTTCCACTTCATCGTGGTGCGCACCAATCGCGTTGACGATAGATGGATGTTCTTTGTATTTTTCCGCCAGTTGCATTCCCAAAATCGCGTGCGACAATTCACTTTCCTCTTCTGCCACTTTTCCAATATCATGTAGCAAACCCGCGCGTTTCGCCATTTTCACCTGCTTCGGATTCAAGCCCAATTCAGCAGACATTACGGCGCACAAATTCGCGGTTTCAATGGAGTGCTTCAACAAGTTCTGACCATAAGAAGAACGATAGCGCATCCGACCGACCATTTTCACCAAATAAGGGTCTAAGCCATGTAAATCCAATTCAATCACCGTGCGCTCGCCAATTTCTACAATTTGCTCGTCTAATTGTTTGCGGGTTTTGGCAACTACTTCTTCAATTCGAGCTGGATGAATCCGACCATCTGCCACCAATTTTTTTAATGCCAAACGCGCAATTTCTCGACGAATCGGGTCAAAACTGGAAATCACAATCGCTTCTGGCGTGTCATCTACCACAATTTCTGCACCAGTCGCGGCTTCCAACGCCCGAATATTTCGACCTTCCCGACCGATAATTTGTCCTTTCAACTCATCCGATTCTAAGTGGAATACAGACACCGTATTTTCAATTGTGTACTCCGCACACATCCGTTGAATGGTTTGAATCACAATCTTTTTCGCTTCTTTATTGGCGTTTGCTTTTGCTTGTTCAATAGAATCCTTCACAATTGACATCGCTTCCGATTCCGCTTTACCTTTGATGGCTTCCAATAGTTGTTCTTTCGCCTCCTGCTCACTCAAGTTAGATACTTTCTCTAACTCCTTGATACGCAATTCATTGGCAGCGTCTAATTCTTCTTTGCGCTTGGCTACGATTTTCATCTGTACTTCCAGATTCTCTCGAATGGTGCCGACTTCTACATTTTTAGACTCCAAATCAAGCTTTTGTGAATCCAACTGTTTGACTTGGTCTTGCAGTTTCTCCTGTTTTTGCTTAAACTCACTTTCTTGCGTACGCACTTCGATTTCGCGTTCTTTCATCTCCAATACATGCGTCGCTTTTTCGCCTTCAAATTCAGATTTAAACCGACTAAATTTCTCTTTTGCTTCCTGTATTTTTTGCTGTTTGATGCGCTCGTGATTGTTTTCAGCATTGCTCATCAATTTATCCGCCTTTGTTTCTGCGTCATTTACAATACGTTTGGCATTTATCTGCGCTTCTTTTACCTGCAATTCTGCTTTGGCATTTACTTCTTCCAGCTTTGCATTTGCTTGTTCTAACTTCGCCTGCCCTGCTTTTTTCAAAAACGCCTGCACTGTAAAATAAGCTAAAATGCCCCCAATGACCAATCCTATGACGAGTCCAATTCCTATTTCCATATTGGAATTTTTTAAATTGTTAAAAAATAGTGATGTGTGAAATGTGATAGGTGAAACGCAAGTCATCCTTCACGATTCCTTAATCCCAAATCACGGTTTACTGATAACAGCGAAGCATTTAGAGGAGCTTGTCAATCATATTTTCCAAGTTTGACAGCTTATCGGCGAGTGCAGTTTCTGGGTTTTCTACTTGAACGGACTGTTCCAAAGTCGCTTTATGCAAATCCACCGCGTAGGTCAGCACCGTCATGGATAGACAGTCCTGTTTATCTTTACTGGTGTAATTTAGTTGGAAGCGATTAATTTTTTCGTTGACTTCCTTTACGATTTTGCGAATAACGGGTTCGTCTTCCGCCTTGATTTTCAAGGGATAAGGTCTGCCTGCTATCAAAACCGTGATACTTTTGGTATCTTGCCCGTCCATTTCCATAACCCTAATTGTGGTGCAACCAATCTATACATTTATCAATTTCCAACATGTATTGGTCTATCAGTTGCTTCAATTGTTTCGACTGCTCATTCTCCTCCGTTGCTTTCTCCTCATAAGCGCGCTGCGCTGTTTCCAATTTATCTTTCAAAGCGATTACGGTCGCCTCTTGTTTATCCATTCCAGCTTTAAGCTGTTGATTTTCACTTTGCAATGCCGCATTTTCGCGCTGCAAACGCTCTTGTTTCAACGCCAACTGCCGCACTTTCAATTCTATACTTTCCAGCTTTTCCCCTAAATTCATCTATTGTTTAAATGTTTTTTGTTTGAGGTTTGACGTTCGCTCAAACTTCAAACGAGAAACAAAAAACTTCAAACGTTTTAACGTCGAATTGTTGCTCCCAATTTTGTTTCGTATTCCCGTATCAATTGCTCCATCACTTTATCCACGTCCTTGTCTTGCAAGGTTTTGGTCGCATCTTCAAAAGTGAAACTCACCGCATAAGAACGCTTCGTGTCGCCCAACTGTTCTGCGTTTTCATACACATCAAATAAGTTGACATCTTTCACGATGTTTTTACCTATCTTTCTGGCAATCTGCGCAATATCTGCAAATTTAATGGAATTTTCAATAACCAGTGCCAAATCTCTTCGCACCACCGGAAATTTGTTTAATTCTGCAAAAGTCACTACATTCTTCTGAGACGCTTTTACCACGTTATCCCAATTAAAATCCGCATAAAAAACGCCACTTTTAATGTCCATTTTTTTGGTCAATTTCGGTGCCATTTTACCCAATTCCGCCAGCACTTGCTCGCCGCGATGATATTTGATAGCAAATGTAAAGGTTTCATTTTGAAATGCCGTTTCCTGATAGCCGCTTACGCCGAGACGTGCTAAAATATTTTGGACAAAACTTTTCAAACTATAAAAATCAGCTTCCGTTTGGTCTTTTTGAATCCAACTTTCCGCAGCGCGTGCGCCTGTGAGAAATAGCGAAAGATGATTATATTCTTTAAATTTCTCCTCAGATTTTTCGTACGTTCTACCAAATTCATACAATTTTAAATCCAACTGTTGCCGATTCTGATTGTGTAAAATCGCTTCCAAACCACTAAATAACATGGCCGGACGCATAATGTCTTGTGTAACATTCGAGGTATTATTGATATAAACCAATTTCTCTTCTTCGATTGGCAATATTTCTTTGTAATAACGAGATTCAGTCAGCGACATCGCCATCATTTCATGGAAACCATTAGCAACTAAATAATCGCCAATCAAATTACGAATCGCATTCATATCCGGCTTTGGCGCTGCGTTTGTTGAAATGGAAACTCGCGTCGGAATCGGCACTCGATTAAACCCATAAATACGTAGAATTTCCTCAATTATATCGGCTGGACGGTGTACATCGGCTTTGTTGGTTGGCACAGCGACCGTGAATGTCTCTTCCGATTCGGAGATAATATCTAATTCGAGCGCCTCCAGAATTTTCTTAATTTCTAACTTCGGAATTTCCGTACCAATCAAGCGGTTCACCTGCGCGTAAGTGACTTCTACTTCTTTTTTTGCAATTATATTTGGATATAAATCAATTAATTCGGATGCAATTTCGCCGCCGGCAATTTCCTGTAGGAGCAAGGCTGCGCGTTTCAGTGCATACACCGTAATATTTGGGTCGCTCCCTTTTTCAAAAATCCGTGCTGCTTCAGAATTAACCAAGCCGTGCCGCGTCTTACTCCGCCGTATCCATTTTGGGTTGAAATGCGCCGATTCGAGGAAAATATTTTTGGTCGTTTCTTTTACTCCAGATTTCGCCCCGCCGAACACACCTGCAATGCACATTCCGTTGGAATTGCCATTGCAAATCATCAAATCTTCGGTGCTTAAACTACGCTCTACCTCATCGAGCGTTTTGAATTTCGAGCCTTCGGGCAAAGTTTTTATAATAACTTTTTGACCAGTAATTACATCATAATCAAAGGAATGCAGCGGTTGACCCAATTCATGCAGCACAAAATTCGTAATATCTACAATGTTGTTAATTGACCGAACACCGATGGACAACAAGCGATTTTTCAACCAATCCGGTGACTCGCCCACCGTCACATTTTTAATACAAACGCCTGAATAGCGTGGACACGCCTCGTCATTTTCAACCACTACTTCAATCGGTAAACTGTGATTGTCAACTTTAAAATTTTCAACGGAAGGTAGTTTTATAGATTTGGTATGGTTATAATTAATCTTCAACGCCGCCGCTAAATCCTTTGCCACGCCCACATGATTCGTCGCATCCGAGCGATTGGGAGTCAAGCCAATTTCATACACCACGTCTTCTTCCAGTTTAAAATAATCTTTCGCGCTCGTACCAATCGCTGTATTTTCCGGTAAAACCAGAATGCCGCTGTGGTCTTCGCCAATGCCCAGTTCATCCGCTGCGCAAATCATGCCGTTCGATTCTTCGCCGCGAATTTTTCCTTTTTTAATTTCTAAACTTTCACCGCCCGTTGGATGAAGCGTTGTGCCAACCGTTGCCACCAGCACTTTTTGTCCCGTCGCCACATTGGGCGCACCGCACACTATTTGCAACCATTCGCCCGTCCCGACATCCACTTTCGTCAACGACAATTTATCCGCATTCGGATGCTTCTCGCATTCCATCACTTGCCCAACGACCACGCCGCGCAAACCACCTTTGATACTTTCGGTTGCCTCCATGCCCTCCAATTCCAGACCGATATCCGTAAAGATTTCGCCGAGTTTTTCGGGAGTTACGTTTATATCAAGGTACCGCCGTAGCCAGTTTAGAGAAATATTCATGTCGTTCTGTTCTTTCGATTTTCAACTTGTAAAAACCAAATATAAGTTCGGTTTTTGAATTTTGATGAGCAAAGATAAGGAATTCGTAACTATTCAGGTTCTCTGAATTAGTTATAATGGATAAAAATTGTTAAACTTGGACCTTGACAAAATCAGCACACATATCGAAACTTGAAGGTATCACTGTTACCCAAGGCCAACAGATTAAATCGTTGGAAGAAAAGGTAATGTTGTTACTCGAAGAATTGCGAAAGAAAGATATTAAAAAAGATTCTTCAAATTCTTCCTTACCTCCTTCAAGCGATTTTTTCAATAAAAATAAAAGCCTTCGTACCGCAAGCGAACTTAAAAGTGGCGGTCAAAAAGGACACCAAGGTACAACCTTGGAAAGGCGTTCAACCCCTGATAAAATCATTGAGTTAAAAGACTCTTTTTGTAATATTTGTGGTCAATCACTTACTAATGCTCGTTTTATTTTGAAAGCAAAGCGTCAAGTGATTGAACTTCCACCTATTGCTCCAATTTAGGAGGAATTCCGCCAATATGCCTGTGAATGTCCTACTTGCAAACACTTTCAAGTAGCTGATTTTCCAGTAGGAGTAAATGCTCCGATTCAGTACGGAAGTACCGTAGCATCACTGGTAAGCTACCTTTCTGTATATCAGTATCTACCTTTTTTGCGTCTGAAAAATTTATTTTCTCAGGTTTTTTCAATTCCTCTTTCACAGGGTACTATTGGCAATATGTTGGAACGTTCAGCCGAAAAATGTCAGGGTATTTATCAACAAATCAAATCCGAAATCGCCAAAAGTGCGGTGGTTGGTTCTGATGAAACAGGTGCCAAAGTCAATGGTCAAAAGGGGTGGATTTGGACTTGGCAAAATACCCTAAATACCTTTATTGTTGCTTCTGATAATCGGGGGTCAAAAACCATTGATGGTATTTGGGAAAACGGACTACCAAATTCAGTATTAATTTCTGACCGTTGGTCTGCCCAACTCAAAGTGCGTACCCAAGGGAAACAGATTTGTTTAGCCCATTTACTCAGAGAACTTAATTATTTAATTGACACTGAAAAACATCAATTCGCTATTCAATTTAAAGAATTACTGGTACATATTTTCGATATTAAAAGGCAATTGTTACTCAATCACAAACCTTATCAAGTTGATTCCCAAGAAGCAATCCTTTTAGAAAAACGAATAAATGAAGCGCTTTTGCTAACCATTGATTCTGAAAAATGCCCTAGAACACGCACTTTCCAAGGTTCGATGCTCAAATATCGAAATTATATACTCCCGTGTATCTATAATTTAGAAATCCCTCCTGATAATAATGGCTCAGAGAGGGCAATCCGCACCATAAAGGTCAAACAAAAGGTTTCTGGACAGTTCAAAACTGGACAAGATGCTTTCTGTGTAATCCGTTCGGTCATTGATACCCTCTCCAAAAGGGGCGTACAGGTACTCCCATGCTTAAATCAAATCATTTCACTACAAGCTATGTAGTTCTACTTTGGCACTTTAGAAAATGAAGAAAAAAGGAGAGATTTGGAGATGGATATATATGACGAAAAAAAACTGAA
>ENA-ORBV01000804-ORBV01000804.1-microbial-mat-metagenome-genome-assembly--contig:-NODE-804-length-71574-cov-11.977552_pt1 | contig 71574 bp, 51 predicted proteins | sample MGYA00237777_ERZ505514 | MGnify/ENA primary metagenome ERZ505514 (study PRJEB26160, sample SAMN06269048) | microbial mat metagenome | isolation source: Oligotrophic lake microbial mat | place...
ATATTTTTGCAAACCTTCAGAGTGATGCTATGGTCGAGAATACATAGATAATGTTTTTTGTCAATGCGTAAGTCCTATTACTGTTCAAGTTGCTAACCGTGCCAAGCGCCTTCGGTATGAGGATTTTGACAATGATTGCCACCTGATGAAGCCAGTAATACGAGCAATTATGGAAATGTCAGATGAACTGACCAGCCCAGAGAATATTGGTAAAGTTACTGAACCTCCATTTAAAGGAATATCGCCAACACCCGCACCAACACCCGCACCAACACCCGCACCAACACCCGCACCAACACCCGCACCAACACCCGCACCAATACCCGCATCAATACCCGCACCATCGCCGACAAATACAACATCATCGCCACAACCCAGCGAACAAATTCTTCAGATAAATACTGAAGTCAATGCTAATCCTCAACTACGACAACTGAAGCAAGAATCTAATTCAAATGCTTGGAATAGTCTAGTTAATTGGATTGGTGAATCTATTTGTGAAATTAATTTTGCTGCATCTGAATCGTCTGTTAAAAGGCTAAAGCACAGCTACTGAGACAAATCTCCCTATGAAATTGCTCATGTTCTTATTGTTCAAAAATCGTTACAAGCGGCGGGAGTGGATTTAGTTAGAGGAATTCCGACAGCAGAAGCTGTTATCAGGGGGATAGCTAAGTACGATTTACCAGAAATCACCAAACTATCGGCAGAAATGGTTTATCAGATTGCCGATATTTATGGATTTAATTTACAAGAACCCGAACGAAAAATTGAAGCTTTAACAGCCTTTGGTGCAGCTTTTTTGGGAGAAAGAGCTATTAATGCAGGTATAGACTGGCTAGAGTATGGCATGATTCCCAGTAAAATAATAAGTGCTGCTGCTAAAGCCCTCATGATTTATGCAGTAGGCAATGCTGCTTGTATGTTCTACGAAGCCAAAATTAATCAATATATCAATCCCTTAACTTCGCCAACAGTTATCAATAAAATTAGGCAAGAAAGTCAACATTATTTAGATAACGCTACTTCCGAAGAAGGAATCGTTGCTCTGATTTCTAGCGAAATCAATACGGCTTTGACCATAGACTATACTAGACTCAGTAGTTTACTAAAAGTGGGAGAATGGAAAAAAGCCGACCAAGAAACCTGTGATCTCATAGTAAAGATAGCTAACCGTGGTTTTGAGCAAAATTTGAGAATCTTGCCCATTGAGGATTTACGCACTATCAATCAACTTTGGTCACAGAATAGTAATGGACATTTTGGTTTTAAGGCGCAAAAACAAATTTATTGGGATGTGTCAAAAAAAGTAGGCGATTTTGGAGAAAAGATGGGCTGGCGAGGAAAAGCAGGTTTATTTGGTGGCGTTTTTGGTTGGAAATCCTATGATGATTTAAACTTTAACTTAAAATATGCTCCTAAAGGGCATTTGCCAGCTTTTCCCTTAAATATATCTTGGTGGTACCACTCAGGTGAAGCAACGAGAGATTTTGCCCAATCAATTTTAGAGAGAAACGATTGGTAAAGAGTGATAAAGCTGCATATTTCAGGGAATAAGCCTCTACCAATATCCAGCTTTATTGTCTGTGCTTCCTTCTCCACCCCTCATTATTCAAGCAATGCTTAACCTATGATAATTTCCGTCAAGCTTCAAGATTTAGGGCAACAAAACGAAACCACGATCGACCTTCGATGCGCCGACTCCCGGCTCAAATCCGCAATGACATCAAAGGTTTGTTTGACAATTATCAAAAAGCTTGCACTTTGGCAGATTTAATGCTATACAGTTTGGGCAAAGCTGATATTGTGGCGGATTGCTGCGAAGATAGCGCGATCGGCTACAAACAGCCTGGTTCCCTTTCTGTACAAGTCTCTGCATTAGAATAACTAGACCCTTTGCTGCGGCTGTACGAAGGCTGCGCCAACCGCACAATTGGCAGGCTTGACGGCGCTACAATCATCAAATTTCACAATCGAAAACCGCAGATTTCCTATTTATTTTATCCCGATTTTGATACCGATCCACATCCAGTCCTCCACACTTCCATGCACATCAACTTGCGCGGTCTTTCTGTCAGCTATCAAGACTATTCTCATTTGCAGAATCCGCCGATTTTAGTTAAAAAAGAAGCTTTTGTGGCTGTAAATTACCCGAATTATCAGAAGTTTGCTAAGCTCAGTCGCCAAGAAGAAAAGTTGGGGATTTTTGATAAGCCTGGTGGATTCAAGCTGCGAGAATTGCTCAACTGTTTGGAGGAAAATTGTGTCAGAATTAAGGGACATCGCTTGTTTTGGCGATCGGATGCTGACCCAGAAAGGTTGAAAATGCTGCAAAAAGCTGCGTCGGAACGCCAGTCGAAAAAGATTGAGCTGAATGCAGGAAAGATTGAACAAACCGCAGAGGATGCAGAGGAGGGAAAAGAAGAGGGAGAGGAATAGTCATGGAAGCAGAGTATGATTTTAGTCAGGGTAAGCCCGGGGCGATCGTACCAGTGACATCGGTGCAGAGATTCAAGAATATGCCACAAACAACCCGGTTTCCGATCAAAACCAAAACCCTACACCAAATCAAGAGATATTGACGAAACCGGGTTGTTTATCTCAGCGGATAAGTCCTAAGTAGATGAGCAATCAAGCCCTAAATACTGATGAAATCTGCTGCTGTCACGCTAGCTGGTGTAATTTTGAATCCTACTACTGGATTATCCAAACGAGCGATCGTCCGCCCCGTTGATCTGACCGTAATGAGTAGGTCAAGAAAATTCTGTATAGAGATTGCCCCCGACCACGGCTGAAACTGTCTGTCAAGTAAAACATTATTTGCGCTACTACTAGGCTCTTTTATTACAGTCGAGATTTCCAGGTCGTTGAACGATAAACCGCTGCCAAGAGCAATCTTGTCTTCACCGGGACGGAAGTCAAATATGAAATCGAAAGAGTTGGTAGCTAGCTCATTTTGAATCACAAATGTGTCTCGTCCGGCGCCACCTATCAAATAGTCAAACCCGCCATCACCAGACAAGAAATCGTCTCCATCACCTCCAGAGATCCGATCATTGTCTCGTCCGCCAAACATTCGATCATCACCTCCATCGCCCGTCAGATCGTCTGTGCCAAGATTGCCGAAAATGAAGTCGTTATCCAATCCCCCGGATAGATCATCTCCATCTTGGCCACCATAGAGCGTATCGGAACCGGCCCCGCCCCTTAGTGTGTCACGACCAAGATTCCCGAACAGCTCATCATTGCCACCAAAGCCATTGATGAGGTCATTGCCACCGAGGCCAAAGGTGCGACGACCACTATTCGTATTATCATCGATACGGTCATTACTATCCGTACCCTGTGCATTGGGGTTATTATCAGAAATGTTGATATTAGCCATTGTTTCTCAATTGTTTAAGGTTGAACGAATATATCCTAACCGTCCTGTCAAGGTGGTGCAGAAGGGCATTAAGTTGAAAAATATGCGGTACATGAGTTTTGAGGTTTTTTTGAGCAAAAAAGTGCAAGCATATAGCATCTATACCAGAGAGCACAGAGGATGGAAAAGAAGAGGGAGAGGAATAGTCATGGAAGCAGAGTATGATTTTAGTCAAGGTAAGCGAAGGGCGATCGAATTTTAATTCTGCTTGGTGGTCAAATCTTGGTACTTTTGCTCTAAACTTGACTCATGTGCTAGATTTAAGTTCATGAAGTTTGAGTGGGACGATCGTAAAAACAAAAGCAACCTTGCAAAGCATGGGTTTGACCTCGCTGATGCTTTTCGTATCTTCAACCTACCGATGGTTATCGAATTAGATGAGCGGGATGATTATGGTGAAGATCGATGTATCGGTATTGGTTTACTTGATGGACGAGTTGTAGTTGTTGTCTACACGGAGCCTGATGAGGAAACAGTTCGCATTATATCATTACGAAAATCACTGTCTTATGAACGCAGACACTATGAACAATACCTCAAAAACCGACTGGGCTAGAATCGACGCAATGAGCGATGAAGATATCGATACTTCCGATATTCCACCACTATCGGAGGAGTTCTTTACTAGAGGACAATTACGAATGCCTCAGTCGGCTATTACTATGCCAGTTCAAGTCGATCCTGAAACATTTGCTTGGTTTCAGGCACAAGGAGAAAGTGCCCAACAGCAAATGTCTGTAGCACTTAGGATTTATGCAGATGCACACAAAACCTATCCAGCATTCGTAGCAAAGCCAGCATAGCGAGAGCAGTACGAGGAGGCATAGTTATGGAAACAGAGTATGATTTTAGTCAGGGTAAGCGAGGGGCGATCGATCCAACATTACCTGGGAAAACTCGGATCGCAATCTGGTTAGATGATGAGGTTTTAGCGTGGTTTCGCGAACAAGTTCATTTAGGAGACGGAGGGAACTACCAAACCTTGATTAATGAAGCGTTGCGTCAATATATCCAGCAGAGTTCTGAGCCTTTGGAAGAAACTTTGCGAAGAGTTGTACGAGAAGAACTTCAGCGTATTGAAAAGTGAAGTAGGTGCATCTCATTTTTGCAAATATATTCGTAGGGGAGAAGCATTCCGGCAGTAAATCTCTGATTCTCAACGAAAGTCACTGTCTTATGAACGCAGATGCTATGAATAATAACTCAAAAACCGACTGGGCTAGAATCGACGCAAAGCATTAGGCTTCTTGATACAATATTTTTATACAGTTCAAGTCAGGCACAATATGTCCCGAATGAGCGCCCCAGCAAAATTCCAAGCAACCTCTCCCCCTTTCCGTTGGGATGAAGCGGGAGGTATCCGTATAGGTTCGAGTCGAGTGACCCTAGATAGCATACTTGCTTCATACCACAATGGCTCCACTCCCGAAGAAATCGCTATTCAGTATTCAGTTGTTCGCTTAGAAGACATATATAGTACCATTGCTTATTATCTAAATCATCGTCAGGAAATTGACACTTATTTGGAACAGCGCAACCAACAATCTGAACAACTGAGACAACAACTTTCTCAAAAACACAACTTAGTCGATCTGAGACAACGTTTGCTTACCCGTTATCAGTCAAAAGGGGAGTCGATACCAAGTGCGCCTTCTAACTGATGAAAATTTTAATGGAGCCATATTGCGTGGGCTGGTGAGACGTTTGCCTGAATTGGATATTGAAATCCCAGTAACGGAGGACACGGCAATGCCGTTTCCCTACCCCAAAATAATCGTAGCACTCGAAGAGAATTCCGAGCCATCATGTTCACGAAAGATGTAATTGCGGCCCGATTAATTGTAGGGACACGGCATTGCCGTGTCCTTACCCATAGCTTGATATACTTAACCTGCTTATGATGTAATTGCCGCCCGATTAATTGTAGGGACACGGCATTGCCGTGTCCTTACCCATAGCATCAAGCAAACTTGATTTTCAAATAATCATCCTCCATCTTCGCCCCCGAAGGTTGCAGCGCCGCTAAAGCTTGCGGCAAAACCATATTGCGGCGGTGATTCCCAATCCGAACATTCAACTCATCTCCCGTTTTCGTCAACTGAATCTGATCCTTAGCAATTCCCGGTAAATAGAGTTCTAGAACATATTGATTATTGTCCTGCACAATTCTAATCGTATTTTCTGTGTAATAAACTTTGCTTGGATCTTCATCTGCATAAAGCGTTTCTTTCAAGCGTTCCAAAGCTGGCAAACCGCACATTTCCTCGGAATAAAGCGGCACTTCTTTTACGGGAAGCGGCCTGAAATTTTCGTGAATTTCCTGACGGTACTGCTCCTGGCTTTCTTTCCACCGTTTGAAAAATGGATCGGTTACTTCTTCGGGAATAATGCGGTTGGCGACAATTAAATCTGTAGCAACATTGTACAAACTCAAATAGGCATGAGCGCGCAAAGATTCTTTAATTACCATTTTTTCAGGATTCGTAACTAACCTTACCGAAGTCACAGTATTGTCAGTTAAAATCTTTTCCAAAGCTTCAATTTGTTCGTAAAATTCGTAAGGTGCATCCATCACCTCTTTGTTCGGTAAAGAAAAACCGGCAATTGGTCGAAAAATCGGTTCAACTAAAGGTCTGAGGGCGGCTGATATGCCTTGCAATGGTTTGTAAAATTTTCTCATGTACCAGCCGCCAACTTCCGGCAAACTTAGCAATCGCAAAGCTGTACCTGTGGGTGCGGAATCGATAATTAAAACATCATAAATTCCCTCGTCGTAATGGCGTTTCATCCGCACTAAACCAAATATTTCGTCCATTCCCGGCAAAATGGCTAATTCTTCAGCTTGCACGCCATCAAGTCCCTGCGCTCTCAAAACGTCACTAATGTAGCGTTTGACTGCTCCCCAATTGCCTTCTAATTCCCTGAGAGCGTCTAATTCTGCTCCCCACAAATTGGGTTTTACCAGTCGAGCATCGTGTCCGAGTTCCATGTCGAAGCTGTCTGCTAGGGAGTGGGCGGGATCTGTGCTCAGCACTAGGGTTTTGTATCCCAATTCGGCGCATCGCAAGCCCGTAGCAGCGGCTACGGAGGTTTTGCCAACGCCGCCTTTTCCGGTCATTAATATTAAGCGCATTGATTGTTTAGCTCGCCTGAAAGTTCTTTACTCCTATATTGTAACGGGATGTAACAGAGATTAATTTAGCCGGGGAATCAATTTGGTCGATCGCCCGCCGGACACAGCAATTTGTCGGTAAGCACGAAATCGGTGCGATGTCAATAGCAATAAGATTTATATGGTGTCCGATGGATTGAGCGATCGTCAGGTTCGTAGTGCGTTGTCAATCGACGGCGAACTCATCGCGTTTTTTGGTCATACCTTCCATCTAAAAACTGCGATTTATCGGAATTATGATGACCGTTTGAGACTTCTTGCATCGAATTTTTAAACCAGATGGACTGCTGGGGGAATGGCATAGAAATTTTCTCTTCATCAAATACCTGCTTCAATCGTCGGCGAAACTCGCGTCCGACTTCCCACTTTTTCAGCGGTTGAGTTTGAATCAAGAGGCGAATCGTAATGCTATTTTCACCAAACGCATCAACGCCCAGTACCTTGGGAGGTTCTAAGATTAATTCTTGCCACTCAGAATCCAAACTCATTTGAGTCGCTGCTTTTTTAATTACGGCGATCGCATGGTCAAGATCGGTATCATAAGCAACCTCAATACCTAGATTCACACGAGACCAACTGCTCGTATGGTTTTTGACCATCGTAATACTGCCATTTGGAATAGTAATTAGATCGCCATCTTGGTTCCGTAATTGAGTTACCCGCAGGTTCATTTTTTCCACGACTCCACTTTCATTGTTAGCAGTGATTACATCACCCACGCCATACTGATCCTCCAAGAGAACAAAAAGTCCGTTAATCATGTCTTTGACAAGACTTTGAGAGCCAAAGGAAATCGCCACCCCAAAAATACTCACACTTGCCAAAAGCGGCACGATATTAACACCCAAAATTGACAAAGCAGTCAATCCGCCAACAGCAATACAACAGAAACCGCTAGCTCCCTTCATCACGCCGGAAAAGGTTTGTAGTCGCTGAATCGTTCGGACTGATGCACTGTCGGGAAGGAATTGCCCCTGACTCAGGGCTGCTACAAAATGGTCAATTACAACGAAGCTGATGCGAAGTATTAGGTAAGTTGCAGCCCCAATTAAGATTAAGTTGAGTAAGGTGACGCTCAAACCCTTCAGCAATAGTGATTGCAGCCATCGAGTCTGCGGAAACAGGCTCAAACAAAATGAAAGTCCGCCTCCCCAAACTCCAAGCTGTCCGAGTTGCAATAACCGCTGTCGCACTTCGTACCAAAATTTGAGCCGCTGCTTCCGAGCAATTTTTTGTTGCTGTTTGCAAGCACTCGCTGCTGCTTCATCCTGCTCCTGTTCTGACAAATCTTCTACTTGTTGCTCTTGGGAAGCATTGAGTTGTTCGATTTGTGTTAAGACTGCTCCATAACGGGCTTTGATATAGCGCTGTCTGAGGCGCATTCCCAGACTGATCAGGAGCATAGATAGCATGACTCCGCCCGATCGCAATGCCTGCTTTGCTAAAAACTTTGGCTGATGCTCCCGTTGAGACGCAAGCAGGGCATTCTTAATAATTTGAGTCAAGTTTTGAGCGTGAGTGATTAGCTCGACTCCGTACAGGCGAGCATCGTCAGTGGTAACGGTCATCAAATAGTTTCCATTAACAGAAATAATGGGAAGTTGACTGGTTTGGTCTACGTTGTAATCGACTTCTAATTTCCCTGTTTCAAAGTTGGTGTTAGCAATTTCTTGAAGCTGATTTGTAACGGTTTGTACTCTTTGCTGAATGGGTGAGATAGAAATTGCTTCTTGCTGCTTGGTGTTGAGCGCAGGAGCTGTCAAAGCAAATATCTGACGACCATCTAAATGAACATCACCGACAACAAAGTTGGTGCTATCGTTGGCGGAATAGATATTGAATAATCGCTGTGGTTGTGGAGATGAGGGTTGTCCGCCACTGGCACTATTGACGCGCCCAAGAGGAAGATGAATGCACCAATTGCCAAAGCAATTTTGCGCCACAGGTAATTAGTTCGACGAGAATTAAGATTTATCCAGTTCAAGCAAGACATTTTTCTACACATTGCATATTTGTATCAAGGTCTCACCTGGGTTTGATTGCTACAGAATGCAGTTGACGGCGATCGCAATCTGCGCGGCCGCTATTAAGCCAAGGATGATGGCGCAATACGGTGGCCTTGAGGTGGGATCGCTCAAAGCCAGAGGAATTGAGCCAATGATGGTGGTGAGGCCTGACTCGATCGACTAAAGCGTTGAGCTCGATCGGCGGTTTCGCCACCAAAGCTGCCATTATAACGCTGCTGCCAGGAATGTTTGATTAGATGAGAAATTGAGGCGCTGTCACAGTCGTGGCTGGCAAATTGTGCGATCGCCCGATCGGCAATCATCTGTCGCTTTTAATCGGGCAAATTAAAAAATGTTTTAGCTGCTGCATAGCAAGTAAAGGTAACGCAGCAAGCGACAGTCACTTTTTAGTTGCGACGGGAAACACAAGCTGTTTGAGAACATCAAAGCGCGAACAGTTCCAGTAATCGATGTGGGAAACGATTAAATCATCGCTGTTGACTTTCATTTCGCTTCTACCGCTAATTGCCATTTTTGGCCGCCAAGGTAACGGTGCGAACCAACTCAGAGTCCAGCGGGTTTCTATGCTATCTCCCGACTGCGAAATTCCGTGCAAGTCTAGATTTATATCCTGAAAAAAAGTTCCCATAAACCCGATCATTTTGCGGTAGCGATCGACTCCTGTAAATCGATTCACCGGGTCTTCAAAATAAACATCTTTTGCATAAATGCTGTACGTCTGATTTTGGGGAAATCTTTGATAGTCGTCTTTGAGAATTTCAATAATATCCATTATGATTAATTATTCGCGTTAAATTATTATAATATAGTTTATACCTGCTTGAGAAAAGGCGGACAACTTATGATCGACCTCTACACTTTTACCACACCCAACGGCCGGAAAGCCTCGATCATGCTCGAAGAAATAGGTTTACCCTACAACGTGCACGTCATAGACATCAGCAAAAACGACCAATTTAGCCCAGAGTTCATCGCCATCAACCCCAACAGCAAAATACCCGCGATAGTCGATCGGGATAACGGCATCACCATCTTCGAGTCAGGCGCAATCCTGATCTATTTGGCAGAAAAAGTAGGCAAATTTCTGCCCACAGACAAAGAAAAATACTTTCAAGTCATGGAATGGCTGATGTTTCAAATGGCCAGTGTCGGGCCAATGTTCGGTCAGCTAAACCACTTCAAACGCTATGCACCCGAAAAAATCCCCTATGCAATTCAACGCTACGAAAAAGAAACCTTGCGGCTGTACGGAGTATTAGACACTCAACTAGCAAAATCCGAATACATCTGTGGCGACTATTCAATTGCCGATATGGCTATTTATCCCTGGGTTGCTATTTACGAATTTCAAGGATTAACCCTCGACAACCACCCCCACCTCAAACGTTGGGTAGAAACCTTGCAGAAGCGCCCAGCGGTTGAGCGCGGCATGGCTGTGCCAGCGATGTAAAGATCAAAAAATTTAACCGCAGACAGACAAAGATATCACCAATGCGATCGGCGTTTGTCCGCGTTCATCTGCGGTTAAAAAATCTTTAAAACTCAATCAGCAAAGTGCTTAATAATCGCCTCAGCAAACTCCGAACACTTCAATTCTGGCACCGGCGGCTCCATCAAGCGAGCTAAATCATAGGTAACTTCACCATTAGAAATTGCCGCTGCCAAACCCTTTTTAATCAAGTCTGCCGCTTCCTGCCATCCCATATATTCCAACATCATCACCCCAGATAAAATCAGGGAACCGGGATTGACTTTATCCAAACCAGCGTGTTTCGGTGCAGTGCCGTGAGTTGCCTCAAAAACTGCACATTCATCGCCAATATTAGCACCAGGCCCCATCCCCAATCCGCCGACAATGGCGGCAGCCGCATCGGATAAGTAATCGCCGTTTAAATTCATGGTTGCCAAAATCGAATACTCGGCGGGTCTGGTTTGAATTTGTTGGAAAATACTGTCAGCAATTCGGTCATTGACCATGATTTTTTCTTGCCACTGGCCGCTGCCGTGACTGTCCCAAATTGCAAACAGAACGTCGGCGACTTCTTGACGAATTTTGGCTTGTTTTTCTGGCGTCAAAGCATCGTATCCAGGGTCTATTTGACGAGCATTATCTTCTAAGCTAATGTCGGGATTTTTTTCTTTGTTGCCAAGAATCCAAGACTCTCTTTCAGTCACGCACTGAGCGCGAAATTCGGTGGTTGCTAATTCGTAACCCCAATCTCGAAAAGCTCCTTCGGTGTATTTCATGATGTTGCCTTTGTGCACCAATGTTACTTGCTGCTTTTCTTTCGGCAACCGCAAAGCGTGGGTCATGGCCCGCCTTACTAAACGTTGAGAACCGCTTTTGCTAATCGGTTTAATTCCGATTCCCGAATCGAGGCGAATTTGTTTTTTGCCGTGTTCTGGTGTGGCTGGAATTAACTCATTATTTAGGTATTCAATCAATTTCTTGCCGATTTCGCTGCCTTTAGCCCATTCAATTCCCAGGTAAATATCTTCTGTATTTTCCCGGTAAATAATTACGTCTAGCAGTTCAGGAGTTTTGTGCAATGACGGGGTGCCATCATAATATTTGCAGGGGCGGACGCAGGCGTAAAGGTCAAAGATTTGCCGCAAAGCTACGTTTAGCGATCGAATTCCGCCACCGATTGGGGTTGTCAGCGGGCCTTTGATGGCGACTCCGTATTCTTTGATGGCGTCTAGGGAATCTTGGGGCAGATATTGGTAAGTACCGTAGACATCGCAGGCTTCGTCGCCTACATAGATTTTAAACCAGTTGATTTTTCGCTGGCCACCGTAAGCCTTTTCTACCGCAGCATCCATGACTTTCTGGGATGCTGGCCACAAGTCTACGCCGGTACCGTCGCCACGTATGAAGGGGATAATTGGGTCGTTGGGGACGATCGGCAAACCGTCTTTGAATGTAATTTTAGAACCAGTTGTGGGGGCTACAATCTTTTCGTACATATCTTAACAGTGTGGATAGCAATTCTTCTTATTTTGCCACGATTATACCAGAAGGAAGTTCGGCAACGGATTATGTAACGGATTTAACGGATGTAATGGGTGTAACGGAAGGAAAGGAGAAGGCTTTAGTTATTTAGAAGAGAAGGAAGAAGCGATCGGCTGCCCGTCACTGTGCTAATCTGGCGATCGTAAATTTAAAACTAAATTTCAAAAGGTAGCAAAGATAGCAGAAGTTTCTCTCCGTTATCTATGTCTATCTTTTGATGCTACTTTTTGGGACATCGTGGAAGCGAGTCACAATGATGATTGTTTTTTAACCGCAGATGACAGCAGATGAACACAGATAAACGCAGATAATTTTGAGGATATCTTTATTTGCGATATTTTTCCTTCTGCATATTCTTCTTGACAACCCACAAAATAAACCCGATGACAATAGTCACGGCAACTATTTTAGAAACTGGAGCCAAATAATCATCGACAAGCGCATAATTTTCGGCTAGTTTATATCCGGCAAAAGTGAGGAAACTCACCCACAAAATAGTCCCACCTGTTGAGTAGAGCAAAAACGGAATTAAAGGCATATTGTTGATGCCTGCGGGCAGGGAAATCAGGGTGCGGACTCCGGGGACGAGGCGACACAAAAATACGGCTTTGTTGCCGTGTCTGTTAAACCATCTATTTGATTTGTCAATATCTGCGCCGGATACTGCGATCCATTTGCCGTATTTGTCGGCTAAATCTCTCAAGCGTTCTTCGCTCAATAATTTACCGGCATAGTACCAGGGAAGTGCTCCCAGAACTGTGCCGATTGTCCCTGCTGCGATCGCCAGTGACAACTGCATATCGCCCTTGGATGCGGTGAATCCTGCCAGCGGCATAATCAATTCTGAGGGGATGGGCGGGAACAGGTTTTCTAAGAACATCAACAGTGCAATTCCCAGATAACCCATGGACTGCATTGTGTTAGTTATCCATTCAACCATTTTGATTTAATAATTGGTAGTAGGTACAGAAGAAGTCATTAGTCATTAGTCATTAGTCATTAGTCATTAGTCATTAGTCATTAGTCATTAGTCATTAATCATTAGTCATTAGTCATTAGTCATTCGACTGCGAACCAGGGAGGCAGAGCCTCCGTCTATTCATTCCTAGGCAGAGCCTAGGAACGATAAGATATGATTAAGTTCCCGAAGTCCAGGAGTTGGTGTACTCAATTTGCTCGGCTGTCAAGGTATCAATGTGAATTCCCATTGCTTCCAATTTGAGACGCGCAATTTCCTTGTCAACATCCACAGGAATTGAATGAATTCCTGCTTCTAACTTGCCTTTATTTTTGACTAGATATTCAGTGGCTAAGGCTTGGTTGGCAAAGCTCATATCCATGACGGCGCTGGGGTGTCCTTCGGCTGCTGCCAAGTTGATCAAACGGCCTTCGCCCAAGACAATAACCGACTTGCCATTATTGAGGCGGTATTCTTGGGTGAAAGAGCGAACTGTTTTCACGCCGGTGCTTTTGGCACCGAGGGATTTGAGGTCGATTTCAATGTCAAAGTGACCGGAATTGCAAACCATTGCGCCGTCTTTCATGGTGTCGAAATGTTCGGCACGGATGACGTGTTTGTTGCCCGTAACGGTGATGAAGATATCGCCGACTTTTGCGGCTTCGTCCATTGGCATGACGCGGAAACCGTCCATCACTGCTTCGATCGCCCGAATCGGATCGATTTCGGTGACAATTACGTTAGCGCCCATTCCGCGGGCGCGCAGTGCCGTTCCTTTGCCGCACCAACCGTAACCTGCAACCACAATATTTTTACCGGCTAACAAAATATTGGTAGCGCGGATAATGCCGTCTAGGGTAGATTGACCGGTACCGTAGCGGTTGTCAAAGAAGTGCTTGGTGTCGGCGTCGTTGACGTTCATTGCCGGGAAAGTCAGCACGCCGTCTTTCAACATGGCCCGCAGGCGGACGATGCCGGTGGTGGTTTCTTCGGTGGTTCCGATCAGGTCGGCAATTTGGTTCGGGCGGTGCTGGATCAGGGCTGCTACCACGTCGCTGCCGTCGTCGATGATAATATTGGGGCGGTGGTCGAGGGCTGTGTTAACGTGCCGTTCGTAGGTAGCCGCGTCTTCTCCTTTGAGGGCGAAGACGGAAATGCCGTAGTCTTGAACTAAGCAAGCTGCTACGTCATCTTGAGTGCTTAAGGGGTTGCTGGCGATCAATACGGCGTCGCCACCGCCGAGTTTGATGGCGATCGCCAAATGAGCGGTTTCTGTGGTTACGTGGCAGCAAGCAGCCAAGCGTATCCCAGCGAAAGGCTTTTCTTTAGCGAAGCGTTCTTGAATTTGCCGCAAAACTGGCATTTCCCGGCCGGCCCACTCGATGCGTTGCTTTCCCAAGGGTGCGAGGGACAAGTCTTTGACTTCGTGTTTAATCTTGACGGATGTAGCAACCATGTATGTTATTTCTCAGAAATCATCAAACTTTGTTAGTTTTAGCAGATTAAGTCATCGGCGGGCAAGTGCTGTGATTTTACTCGATCGGGGTCGGCGCTGGGTAGGGTCGAGAGAGGATATTACTACCCTCTCCCTCCCATTCGGAACCGTGCTTGCCAGTTTCCCGGCACACGACTACTCGGGTGTACTCTTGTCATTTGAGGGCTTCCCCTTCTTCCGAATTGATTGAGGTTTCTTTCCTGAAGATACGATTTCCAGGTTATGTTTCCTGATTAATTCCAAGTCGGTTTTAGTTTTAACATGGTGACAATGCCGATGCAATAGTTGAAGATTTTTGTACTCATCCTTACCTCCAATGGCTCTGGGGACGATGTGGTCAACTTCCATTACATCTTCATTTCTGAAAATAAATTCGCAATGGGAACATTTACCCTTCTGCTTTTTTAAGAGCAGTGCCAATCTACTTGACAATTCAGGATCTTTCCCCATTCTTGAACTCCAATAAACTAGGTCGCCATCGTAGGGGCTTTGATCACCTTTAACTTTCACATAGTCGGTGCTGCTACACTCAAATTCACTATGCTTTAGTAACCTTATAGGGTTCGCTCCCTCTTCTCTGGTTGAGAATACCCAGTTATCACCGCCAATGGTGTGCCAATACAGTTGATGTCCTGCATTAATGTTTCCACAGCGGTGTTTTGCCCAACGTCGAAGTTTCAGGTATGTGAGGTAATCTTGTTTTTGAAGTTCTCCAACGGTTTTAGCGTCAGAGTTTGTATAGAACCCATTTGAGATCTTTTGACGCTCGCCCGCGATTGAGATCGGCGAAGGGCGAGCGGCTACGGCTACGGGCGAGCGCTACGGGCGATTGCCATCCAATTGCCCCAAATTTAAGGTGATGCGGTTTCAACCCAAATTTGTCAGGGTGATTGGTTGTCCCTGCGTGACTTTATTGATGTAAAATTATTCTTAAAACATTCTTTCGGGCGATGCCGTACTCTACCAATCTCACAGATGCCGAATGGGAAATTTTGTCACCCTTACTCAATCAAATATTGCCACACAAAAAGAAAACTCGACCCCCTAACTGGACTCAAAGAGAAATTTTAAATGGCATCTTCTATCAACTTAAGAATGGTTGCAATTGGGCAGACTTACCCAAAGATTTACCCCCCTACAAGGGCCGTATACTGGTATTACAAACAGTGGAGAGAACAAGGTGTGCTTGAAGAATTGATGAGGGTCTTACATTGCCAAGTTCGCTTGCAAGTTAAAAAAAAACCGAAGTGGACGACATTAATGATGATCGATTCACAGGCTGTGAAAAACACCTGTAATGCCAGTATTGCATCGAAAGGATATTGTTTCTACAAAGCTACGAATGGTATTAAAAGGCACCTAGCAGTTGACACGCTTGGCTTTCCCTTTTTCACTCACTGCACAAAAGCAAGTTTATCAGATGATGCCGGTTTGATTGAAATGTTAAGCAAAAACATCGATTACTTCAAATCTAAACCCGTTGATGTTCCCAAAATCACTATCTTGCTAGACCACGGATACCACCCCAGGGGGAACGCATCTTATTGAACACTGTTCATCAGTGATGAGTATATTTTAAGATAAATTCACCATTATTAGAAGCTATAAACACACTTTGTAATGACTTTTAAGAGAAAAGAGGAACTGATTAATGGTGATTTTTACTTACGGCAATTTTTGAGACAATAAAAAGCTTACAACCACTGTTTACAAGTTGTATAATAGTTAGCAATGAGTTGTTTGTGAGAATTTATTTGACTGAAACAGCGAGGATTTTAGTCAAATACTCGTCATCCCACCCGGCTCGAAGTCGCTTATTTTTTGCTCCAGTTTTTGAGGTTTTTTCTTGATTCAAAAGATTTAATGAGATGTGTCTAAGAATAGCAAAGTTTTGCGGAGCATTGTCTTTCCTAATCCGACAATCATCTTCGCGAAAACCCACATCTAATACCCAGTGTAAAGAATTTTCAATCCCCCAATGGCTGCGGACTGATTCACCAAGCTTTTGAGCATTATTTGGTAAACTACTAATGTAATAACGAGTTTCATTCTTTTGTTTTTCCCTTCACTATTCGCACGGATTCTATCATGCCTATACTGTGAAGTTTCTCCTATTGATTGTCGGGGTCAATCAGCTCTTTAATTTCACTTAACATTAAGTGATGTCGTATTTCTTAGCGACCATGATTGTTCTCTCTCTTGGGTGAATAAGCTGTATGTGTAAATCCCGAAAATCCTTGTCTAATTGCTTGTTTAAACAACGCTTATACTCTGGCATACAGGGATGGTTGGTTCTTTTTTAAGGTGATTACGTAGTCTCCTCCTTGTTCGATAATTGACTTCACAATTGACCTCTGGCAGCCCATCGCATCAATGGTGACAATGCTTCCGTTTAATTCTAATACTTTGAGTAAAGCCGGAATTGCTGTGATTTCATTGGATTTTTTGTTAACTTTAATTTGCCCTAAAACTAATCTTTGACTGGTAGCCCAAGCACTGACCAGATGAATCGCTTTTTTATCTCCTCCCCGATCGTAAGAATGGCGAAGAGTTTTCCCATCAATTGCGATTACTTCTCCTGGATTGAAGCAGCTAATAGATTGAATCCAACTCAAAAAACATTTTTGAAATTGCTCCGGTTTGAGACGAGAAAATACTCGCGCAATTGTGTCATGGCTCGGTATGCCATTCGGCAATTCTAAAATTTTCTTTAACCATTCGTGTTTAGCTCGCCCGTAACTTTCGATATCCACCCATGTATCAGCACCGCAAATTACTGCACAAATTGAGATCGTGATAATATCAATTAATTGATGGTGTCTCGTCCGCTCAATCCTTGGATCTTCTAAGTCGGCAAAATGGTCAGCAATGGTGATTTTAGGCTTTAGTTTCATAAGAACTAACTCTGCTTAAATGTTTCGTATGTAATCAATAATTATTCTCCAAGATACCATATTCTGCTAACATAAGATTTAGATGCGTTCGCCCTGGATACCACCCAGACCATTTGACTACTGAGTTGAAGAAAATTCACCCACAGATTCTCACCAAAATTAAGTTTGAACTCTCGGAGAAACCCTCAAAAAAACAAAAAGAATAAAGAGGACAATCGGGATTTGTTCCAGTTAAGGTGGGTCATCGAGCGCTCCAATGCTTGGATGGAGCGGTGTAAAATTCTGATCAAAAACTTCGAGAGAACTTTAGATAATGCCACTGCCAAGATGAATCTTTGTTTTATTAGGCTAATGATTAAGAGGCTAGCCTCTTAGATCTCAAATGGGTTCTATAGGTGGTGCGCTATCTTGGTCGTAAAATCCTGATAGTCCTTACCCTTGTCAGATATTCCTGACCCAGAGGTTCAGATTTCTCTGAACGAGCTTATATCCTCTAGCAATACATTACGGCGGTTATATCGACAATTCGTTAGCTTTTGCTTCTACCCTTTCAATTGGGCGATCGGATAATTGTAGAAGGCTTTGAAGGTACTGTTGAAAAGATTTTGCTGCGTTCAACTCAAATTATTAGTGATCGGGGAGAGCGAGTTATCGTGCCGAAGGCGATCGTATTTACCAATTCAGTGCCGGTACTAACAACCATTCCACACAGGCGAACCAACCTGCGTTTAATTTTAGTCTACGAGACCGGCCTTCCTGAGCAATTGAAACCTTGGTTAAAGCTATTTCCGAAGTCGAAGGCGTTTTGTCCCAAACAACTCCAGAAGTTGATAGTTTAGGCATTAACCAAGATTCTTTGCATCTTATTGTCCTCTATTATTGGAAGCTGCAGGAACAAGCACGGGTGCGATGGACAAAAACCCTGGTTATGGTGGCGATTAAAGTAGTGTGCATCCGGGCCAAGATTAAAATTCCTCAACTGGTACTGGTGACTTTGTACGATCGAACAATTTACCGTGAGTGAGTTTTGAATTTTGAGTTGGGAGAGGGAGAGAGTGGGAGAGGGCGAGAGTGGGAAAAATCCTCTTGCTTCACGCTTGACTTCTTCACGCTTGACTTCTTCCCTCAACACCCATCCGTTAAATCCGTTAAATCCCGTACACTGCGCGTTCCCGAACTTCACCCTGATATCAAATCCGCGCTTCATCGTCGGGCGTAAAATCGAGTCAATATCCGACACTCAACCATTATTCAGTTTGGCGACCCCGAGTCAACAGTCAACAGTCAACAGTCAACAATCATGAGGAGTGCAACCAGAATTGATAGGACTTCTCCCTTCTGACTTTTCAAATCAAGCAAAAGGCGAGCCTATTTCTCATTAGCGCGCCTCCTAATATAATTTTATTTTGTTGTCAAACGTAATTGAGGAGATGGTTCCGGTTGAAACAAATCATGAAGTCGTCTTGCTAGCGCGGCGACGGCGTGCTGCAACCAAGCCACCCAAACCGAGAGCCAAACCAGTCATTGTCATCGGTTCTGGAACTGCTTCTGCACTCACTGCGAAGTCTTGGAAGTCTGCATCGTTGCTGTTACCACGATCGTCGAAGGAGATTAGCGTGCCTCCATTAAACAGAGAACCTGTGCCGTTTGTGAATTGTCCGGCAGCTTGGAAGACGTTCGTTGTTTCTTTGCCAAGTGCGTCCCACAGTTGCGATTGCCCGCCAAACACCGCTTGCTGGCTGCCACTGTTCAAGGCTGAGGTCGAGTAGACACTGCCATTGTAGCCGCTGTCGAGTCCCAAAGTGTAAATTTGATTTGCCAGGAATGTGAATACTACCGAGCCAGAACCCAAGACTGTATTGCCCAGAGTTCCTTTCCATTCGTTTTCCCACTGGTTGTCTGAGGATTTAGTTTCCGAAAACAGGGTGCTAACTAGAGAGACCGCCGAGTCCTTCACACTGTAGATTCCCAAAGAGGATTGGAACTGACCGTGAGATTCTTTGAAGTTAAACTTGACGCTTGTATCTTGGCTGAATGTGATGCCGTTGGTACCAAAGGAGAAGGCTTGAGCTGGAGCTCCGGCGCTAAACAGAGCTGTGGCGGCTGCGGTAGCTGTGAGGGCGGATAAGAGTTTGGTATTCATAACCTGTTCCTTTTGTGCGATGGTCTTAATGATTTCATTATGCGATACTTTGTTTGTATTTGGGGCACTTTAGGTAAAGTTTGACATATTCTTTATCAAGCCTTTACATATCCTTCACAAATGCTGTCGATCGCATCTATCTGCGGGCGATCTCTCCCTACAAATACCCCCTAAATAATTATAAAGAGTGTGGATGGAAACCTTGCAGTCACGGGCATGGGAGCGCGGAGCAGCGAAACTGATTTTGATTTGGCTTATGCTAATTTTTTATTTAATTCTCAGTCTAAATCCTCAACACCAAACACTTAAGTATAAATACGGTAATATTTGTGTGTACTGACAGTTAGAGGAGTTTTATATTAACCAGAAACTGGGAATATTTGTTTTTTGGGACTTTTGTAGGGGAGTTAAAGTAGTTTATCTATCGGGTAAATTACGTACAAAATGCGATCTTTGGGTTTACGTATTTTGGTTAAATTAAGTAGATACGGTGGCGTGAGATATCCCAAAGATGCGATCGACAAGATGCAATTTCTGCAGAGTGAAGCGGTAAAAGAGCGGATTGCCCCTCCACAAAGATTGTATAGAGAAGCTCTGGCCCCGTCCTTGCTCCCGATCGAGCGCATCAAAACAGACCGCTGTAGCGTTCCTCGGCCCAAGGTTCGCCCCGCTGGTGGTAGCCGTTGCGTTCCCAAAAACCGAGTTCTTCGGTTTCTGTAAACTCCAGGCAGTTAATCCATTTAGCGCTTTTCCAAGCGTACAAGTGGGGAACTACGAGCCGCATTGGGCCGCCGTGGTCTGCGGATAGAGGTTCGCCGAAGACGGTGTGGGCGAAAAAGTTTTCTTCTCGGAGGAAGTCGGCGATCGCAATGTTGGTAGTGTAGCCGCCATAGCAGTGTTCCAGGACGTGCAGAGCTTTTGGATCGACTTCTATGTAGTTCATAAAATCTGTGACTTTGACACCCGTCCACTGCACGTCGAGTTTTGACCACCGAGTGACGCAGTGAAAATCCGCAGTAAAGTTACTTTGGGGCATTGCCTGGAAGTCCGACCAAGTGAAGGTTTGTGGTTTTGCCAATCCCCAGACTTTAAATTCCCAACTTTCAATGCTGACGGAGGGTGTATCGCCGTAGGTCAGCACAGGAAAACCGTTGGCGAGGTATTGACCAGGGGGGACGCGATCGATGTTTTCTAATTCTGGCTTACGAAAAAATTTGCCCAGCATTGATTCACGCTCTACAGTAACTGACTGCAATCCTGAGTATAACTTGCAGAGATGAGCGCATCGCAATTCATCTCAAGGTAGAAAGCTTTCATCACTTCTGCCGAAATAAAAATCCCCAAATCATGATTGATGCCCGCCTAATTCTGCCTTTGGAGAGAGCCGAAGCTAAAAATTTTTTAAATTTATCACCCCAGCGTATGAATTACCTAACCTTAAATTTTATCGTAATTAATGGTGCATTTCCGAATCTTTGATGTATTGTTACAATATGCTCAGACGCCATATGTAAAAAAATTAATGGGGTAAAAATCATGATCACAAGTTGCTTGATTCCGTTGACGGTATGCTTGATTGCTTGGTGGGTGACTGCCGGGACTGACAACAGAACGCTAGACGGAATTCCGGCTCCCATAGCTGCAATTATTGGAATGTGTTCGTTAATTTGGTTGGTGGCGGTGTGTCCTTGGCCTGTTGAACTCGCTCTAGTGTTGGCGGTGCTGGTTTTCGGCAAAGCTTATTTGCAAAAAATATTGAAAGTCGGCTGAATTTTCAGGGCTAGCGCTCCTATGATTTGCGGGAGCGCGATCGGGTAATGCTACTTTGTGGAAATTTTCGCTATTTGTCTCAGCTATGTTCTCATAGGAGGTCGCAAAGGTGGAATCAACCCCAGCATTGGTGAAATTAAATTTAGATATTTCGGTTAAAAATTAGAACATAAAGATCGACAGAGAAACCCGGTTTATCTTAGATAAACCGGGTTTGTGAGGATATGAAATTTTCAAACATCCCGCAAGAATTGCTTAGGACTTAGACACTCGGAACCCAAGAAACCGGGTTTATGAGTCCAAGTCTGTTGTTGTATCCCACCTTCCGCACTTCAAAATGTAATATGTAATTATTACATTTATTTGGTAGTTTTGCAAACACTAAAATAGGACAACTAAGTATTTATACGTAAAGAAAACGTCAAATAACTCAGAATTATCGTATTACTTAGTATACTACAAGTTGACGTGCGGAATGTGGGTTGTATGTACGTCAAATGGCGAGCTGTTAAATTGGTAAGCGATTGATATCTTTATTAGAACCAATTACTACCATCACCTCGCCCTTGCTCAAGCGTTGGTTCGGCTGCGGATTGATCTCGAACTTGTCGGTGCGACCGACTGCTAGCAAGTTCAAACCATACCTGCGCCGGAGCTCCAAATCCGAAATTGTTTTACCGTCAAACTTTTCGGGAACGAGCAACTCAACTATGCTGTGATCTGGGTCGAGATCAAAGCGTTCTAAAATGCTGGGTTTTGTAAGAATTCGGGCTAAAGAGCAGCCCATTTCTCGTTCTGGAAAAACCACATGATCTGCGCCGACTTTTTGCAAAATTTTCAAGTGAGTTTCCGAGGAAGCTTTGGCTATTACGTGATTTACCCCGCCTTCCTTAAGATTTAGGGTGGTGGTAATGCTTTCTGCTAAGTAATTGCCGATCGCCACAATCACTGTTTCAAATTCAAATATACCCGCTCCCCTAAGAGCGCTAGGCTCAGTAGAATCTAACTGCACAACGTGAGCAGCTATACGATCGTTCAAAGCTTGAGTTACTTTTTTTTCGTCGGTGTCAACCCCGAGGACTTCGTAACCCAAGTCATGCAGGGTCGAACACACAGCTTTGCCGAAGCGTCCCAAACCAATAACTGCAAACTGCTTGTTTTCGGCGCGCAAACCGCTCAAAAAATTCAAAGATGACAGGTTCACTCAATATCCAGCGCTGAAAGTCTTGCTTTTTAAATTGTAGCAAAGACAGCGCCGCCTCCTTTTGATTTTTGGGTAAGTAGTAAAAGTTGATTTGGGTTCTCACCCATTGTTTAGATTATCAGCAACTAGGGAGGATTTTTCTATCCAACTAACAAACTTTCCTCAACATATTTAAAAGCTCTGGGTTTGGGGTCGCCGACAGCGGCACTCATCAGCAGCAGCACGCCAACCCGACCTATGTACATTGTAGCAATCAAAACCAACTTGCCGATCAATGAAATCTTAGCTGTAATCCCTGTGGAAAGACCGACAGTGGCAAAAGCTGACACGGCTTCAAACAAAACTGTGATAAATTCTAGTTCGGGATTGGCTAGCTGAATTAAAATTGCAGATGTGAAGGCGACTAACAGGGAACCGAAGACTACGCTAATGGTTTTCAAAATCATTGCTGGCGGGATTTGACGCTGATAGCACTCCACATCTTCCTGGCCTTCGAGAACTGCTGCGGTACAGCTAAACAATATCCTAAAAGTTGTGGTCTTGATGCCGCCGCCGGTGCTGCCGGGACTGGCGCCGACAAACATTAGGGCGATCGTCATAAATAGCGCTGCGTCGCTCATTTCGCCGAAGTTAATTGTATTAAATCCCGCCGTGCGGGAAGTAACAGATTGAAACCAAGCTGCCATGACCTTTTGAGGAAAATTTAGAGGGCCTAAAGTTGCTTGGTTGTTGTATTCCAGCACCAAAAAGATTAGCGTTCCTAAAAATAAAAGGACAACAGTTGTACTGGTAACAACTTTGAAGTTTAAGGAAAAAACTGTGCATACCGGGCTTTTGTTGAAGCGAGCGCGCAGCCACAGGTACATTTCCATAATTACTTGATAGCCGATTCCTCCAAATACGATCAAACTGCCGATTGTGAAGTTAAGCACAGGCGAACTGACGTAGCGGGTAAAACTATCTGAGTAGAGGCTAAAGCCGGCGTTGTTAAAGGCATTAACGCTGTGAAATACGGCAGCCCACAGACCTTCTTTGAATCCGTATTCTGGGACAAAAACCGACATCAGCAAAAACATTCCAGTTAATTCAAACAAAACGGTTGTTGCTAGAATTGACTGCACGAGTTGCACTACGCCGGCCAGCCCGGATTTGTCAAGAGATTGTTGCAGGGCAATTTTGTCTTTTAAGCCAAAGCGGCGGCCTAATAACAGCAGCAAAAAAGTGGTGGCTGTCATGTAGCCCAAGCCTCCTATTTGCACGAGCAAAAGTAGGCACAGTTGCCCCCAAAAAGAGTAATATTTTCCGACATCCACAACCGACAAGCCTGTGACGCAAACAGCGGAAGTCGAGGTGAAGATTGCTGTGATGGGATCGTTCCAATTTCCATCGATTGTGGAAAAGGGCATCATCAGTAGTAGAGCACCTGCGGCGATGACGGCGAGAAAGCCCAAGCAAATGGTTCGCGAGACAGTCATTCGATTTTAGATTTTAGATTTTAGATTTTAGATTGTAGATTTTAGAGGGAACCGACAAATCGATTTGAGATTTGAGATTTTTCGATTTGAGAGGAAACCGACAAATCTATCCAGGGGTATAAATAAGGATATCTCGGTCTGGGGAATGCCGATCGACCGATCGTACCAAATCGCCACATTCTATGACAACATCGTGAAAATAACGGTAGAATTCCTTTAATAACTTGCGATCCGGCGATGACATCAACACTTTACCAGCAAATTCAGGAACTCTACGACGCTTCTAGCGGTTTGTGGGAACAGGTGTGGGGCGAACATATGCACCACGGTTACTACGGCGCGGATGGCAATTTGAAAAAAGAGCGCCGACAGGCTCAGATAGATTTGATAGAAGAACTGCTGGCATGGGCTGGAGTACCGTCAGAGAAGGCACTGTGTGAATCTTACCGCATTCTCGATGTCGGTTGCGGGATCGGCGGCAGCACGCTTTATTTGACTCAAAAGTTTAGTTCGATCGCGCAAAATAATTTAAAGTTGGATGGCGGGGTTGATCGAGATTTTAGCCGATCGCCCGAACAAAACAAAACGGGCGCTAGCGTTACAGCTACCGGGATTACTCTGAGTCCGGTACAGGCCAACAGAGCGACCGAACGCGCTAAAATTGCTGGGCTAGAAAGCAATGTGAACTTTTTGGTGGCCGATGCTTTGAATATGCCTTTCCCTGACGAGTCATTCGACTTGGTTTGGTCGCTCGAAAGTGGCGAACATATGCCCGACAAAATTAAGTTTTTGCAGGAATGCTGCCGCGTAATCAAGCCGGGAGGAACTTTGATTTTGGCAACTTGGTGTCACCGCCCGCTGGGAGAAACGGTGGGAGAATTAACTGATGCAGAAAGAAAGGAGTTGGCAGAAATTTACCAGGTTTATGCTTTGCCTTACGTGATTTCTTTGCCGGAATATGAGGAAATTGTCCGCAGTTTGCCTTTGACAAGTATTCGCACCGCTGATTGGTCAAAAGCTGTTGCTCCTTTTTGGGATGTGGTGATCGATTCTGCTTTGACTCCGAGCGCAATTTGGGGTTTACTAACGAGCGGTTGGACGACTATTCAAGCAGCACTTGCTCTCGGATTGATGAGCCGTGGATATCAGAGCGGGTTGATTCGTTTTGGGCTGATTTGTGCTGTAAAATAACAGCGATGGATTAGAGAATTTTTGAGTTTTTAATTGATGAGTGAGGTGCGCGTCGCGCACCTTACAGGAGAGGCTACAGAATATTTTTTGGTGCGTTTGTGAAATTTATGGGCAACGATTCGATTGGTAAGTCTTGGATTGATAAAGATAAAGATGGCTCGGCTCCGCAAAGCTGGGTGAGGGCATTTTGGGAGTTTTCTCGGCCGCATACTATTGTGGGGACTACGTTGAGCGTCCTGGCTTTGTACGCGATCGCCCAAAGCGCGCGGCTGTTTGTGAATCCTGTATTTTTGCCCCTAGCTTTTGCCTGGTTGGCTTGCATTTGCGGCAATATTTATATTGTGGGATTGAATCAGTTAGAAGATGTTGAAATTGATAAAATTAATAAGCCGTATTTGCCGATCGCCTCGGGAGTGTTTTCTCGGAAAACGGGGGAATTAATTGTAATTGCAACGGGAATTATAGCAATTTTGACGGCTGTTTTACAAGGCCCGTTTTTGCTGGCTACCGTTGGCGTTAGTTTGGCAATAGGTACTGCTTATTCTCTGCCCCCAATTCGGCTGAAACGGTTTCCTTTTTGGGCGGCGCTGTGCATTTTTACGGTGCGGGGCGCGATCGTAAATTTAGGGTTATTTTTGCACTTTAATTGGGTGTTGCGTTTGGGAATGGCGAAAAGCATTTTTTCTGGCTGGAGTTTGGAGAGTGTTTCTTTTGGGATTCCTGCGGAAGTTTGGGTGCTGACGATTTTTGTTGTGGTGTTTACGTTTGCGATCGCCATTTTTAAAGATATCCCGGACATGGAAGGGGACAAGCAATATAATATTACTACGTTTACGATTGAGCTGGGCAAGCCGGCCGTCTTTAATTTATCTCGCTGGGTGTTGACGGTTTGTTATTTGGGCGCGACTTTGGCCGGAGCGATCGTATTGTCTAATGTTAATTTAGTGTTTCTGGCAGTTTCTCATTTGGCGGCTTTGGGTTTGATGTGGTTTTGGAGCGCGAAAGTTGATTTGGACGATAAAATAGAAATTGCTGCATTTTATCAGTTTATCTGGAAGTTGTTTTTCTTAGAATATCTAATTTTTCCCGCAGCTTGTTTGTTGGGGTAGAAGGGGAAGAAGGAAGAAGGAAGAAGGAAGTTCGGCAACGGATTTGCTCCACGGATGTAACGGATGTAACGGATGTAACGGATGTCAGGAAGAAGGAAGTTCGGCAACGGATTCGCTCCACGGATGTCAGGAAGAAGGAAGAAGGAAGAAGGAAGGAAGAGTTAACAAATTAGAACAATTTGGTAATTACCAGTTAGCGAACTCCCAAACAACAAAGACAACTATGGCTTCTCAAAAAAAAATTCGGAAATCTGCCTGCAAACTGGGTGCCGAAGACTCTTTGAAATTAGCTTGGGAACATCACCAAGCGGGCCGTTTGTTAGAAGCTGAGAATTTGTACCGGCAAATAATAGAAGTACAGCCGGAATCAGCAAACGTGCTGTGTTTGTTGGGAATAGCGGCGAGACAGCAGGGAAAACTTGCCGAAGCGATCGACTTTTACGAACAGGCGATCGCCCAAAACCCCGATTTTGTAGAAGCACATTTAAATAAGGCTAATCTTTTACTGGATGTAGGCGAGTATCAAAGGGCGATCGCCAGTTACGAACAAGTAATCAAAATCCAGCCAAATTCTGCACTCGCCTACAATAATTTGGGCTGGATTAAACAGCAATTAGGTGAAATAGACGCGGTTATTTTATATTACCAAACAGCGCTGCGACTCGATCCAAACCTGCACGAAACAGCGCACAATTTAGGACATTTATTTAAACAAAAAAATCAATTAAACGAGGCAATTGCCTGTTACCTGCACGCTTTAAAAATCAATCCCAACTTGACATATTCTCTGATGGGGTTGGGAACAGTTTTGCAACAGCAGGGGAAATTAGCCGAAGCTTTCAACTGCTACCAGCAAGCTGTAAAACTAGAACCAAACAATCCCGAAGCTCACAACAATGTAGGAGCATTCTTCCACGAACAAGGCAATGCAAAAGCAGCAATATCCCACTACCGACAAGCATTAAACTTAAAGCCAGACTTCGTGGAAGCTATTAACAATCTTGGACACGCTTTGGTCGATTTAGGAGAATTTCAAGAGGCTTTTTCTTGTCACAGTCGAGCCTTGGAATTACAGCCAGACAACGCCACCGCACACCTGGAATTAGGTTTAACTTTGCTATTGTTCGGAGATTTTCAGCGCGGTTTTGCTGAATACGAGTGGCGGTGGCGCACTCCGCAAGTACAACCGAGGCAATTTAAACAGCCGGTTTGGGATGGTTCGGATTTGCAGGGGAAAACTATTTTACTGCACGTTGAGCAAGGCTTCGGCGATTCTATTCAGTTTATTCGCTACGCCCCAATTCTTCGCAGCCAAGGCGCTAAAGTTATGGTGGCTTGCTATCCAGAATTGATGCGGCTGTTTGCGACTGTTGCCGGCATTGAATATTTATCAGTTAGTTTTGAAAGTTTGCCAGAATTTGACGTTCACGCACCGCTGATGAGTTTGCCGCGGATTGTGGGGACAACTCTGGAAACAATACCTGCAAATGTTCCTTATTTAGAGCCGCCTGGTGAGTGCAAATTTGCGCTTTCTTCTGATGCCAAATTGAAGGTAGGGATTGTTTGGGCGGGGAGTCCGCAGCGCCGTAAAGACAATCAGCGTTCTTGCAGCTTGAGCGATTTTATTCGATTTTTGGATGTTCCGGGAATTGCTTTTTATAGTTTACAAAAAAACTTGTCCCAGAGCGATCGCACTTTGTTGAACCAACACTTGGTGCCGGATTTAACTCCGCATTTGAACGACTTTGCTGATACCGCTTCGGCTATATCTCAACTGGATTTAGTCATTAGTGTCGATACGGCTGTGGCGCACTTAGCTGGTGCTTTAGGAAAACCGGTTTGGGTGCTGCTTTCTTTTGCTCCTGACTGGCGTTGGCTGCTGGATCGTGAAGATAATCCTTGGTATCCAACTGCGAGGCTTTTCCGCCAAAGTCAGCCGGAAAGTTGGCAAGAATTGTTTGAGGAAGTACAGGCGGCTTTGAGTTTATTTGCGATCGCCAATACTGCTAGTTATTCCGAGGATTCTGCCCACGAGCAGCTTGACTTCGTTTCACTCGCAATGACTGCTAATAATAAGCCTGACCTCGATTCTGTGGCTCTCAAAATGACAGGTGCAAGCGTGGTTAAAGAGAGTAAACAAATATTTGTGATGGCGAGTGAAGGGTTGGCAGAAGGCTCCGCAGCTAAGCACTCGCAGGGGATTGAGACATCGGTTGCGATCGGAACGGCTGGCGAGAATTTAGTTGTTTTAGAGGATTTATTGCGGCAAGCAGAACAGTTAATGGAAACAGGTGATAAGGAAGAGGCGATCGCCCTTTATGAACAGATTATATCTCTCGATCCAAATTGCGTTCAAGCGCGGATTAATTTTGGTTTTCTCAAGCAAGAAAAGGGCGAATTGGAAGCCGCTATCCCCCATTACCGAGAAGCTTTAGCCATCGATCCAAATATTCCTCAAACAGCTTACAACTTGGCAAAGATTTTTGAGGAACAAGGTCAAGTGGAAGAGGCGATCGCACATTACGAGCAAGCTCTTGTAGCTCAACCGGATTTCGTACCCGCCCTGATTAATTTAGCCGTGGCGCTGCAAGAAAAAGGCGAACTTGTAAGGGCGATCGAGCTGTACCGGCGAGCGCTGGAAATTCATCCGCATAGCTGGGAAGCTTACAACAATCTGGCAACAGTGTTGCAAGAACAGGGCAATTTAGAAGATGCGATCGAGTATTATCACAAAGCTCTAGAATTGCTGCCGGATTTTGTGGAAGCTATCAACAATTTAGGCAGGACATTTCTGGAAAAAGGCGCGGTAGAAGATGCGATCGCCTGCTACAGACGAGCGATTCATTTAAGTCCAAATCACGCTAGCGCTCACCTGAATTTATCCTTGGCTTTGCTGTTGGTGGGAGATTTGGAAAATGGTCTCGCTGAATACGAGTGGCGCTGGCAAATTAAAGAATTTCACACTGGTCATTCCTGTTTTTTGACGGGCTCGGATAATACAGTTTCGGCAAGAGAATACCGGCCGCTGTGGGACGGTTCTGATTTGGTGGGAAAGACTATTTTGCTGCACGCTGAGCAAGGTTTAGGCGATTCGCTTCAGTTTATTCGCTACGCTGCGATCGTCAAAAATAAAGGCGGTAGGGTAATTGTTGGTTGTTACCCGCAATTGCACCGTTTGTTGGCAACGGTTGACGGCATTGATTTGCTAATAGTTAAAGGCGAGCCACTGCCGGAATTTGATGTGCAAGCGCCGATGTTGAGTTTGCCGTATATTATCGGTACAAAGCTGGAAACAATACCGGCAAATACTGCTTATTTATCTCCGCCGGCGGGTGCTGAATTTGCACTTTTGCCCGATCGCACTTTGAAAGTTGGCATTGTCTGGGCGGGGAATCCAAAACACCGCAAAAACAAGCAGCGTTCGTGCAGTTTAAGTCAGTTTCTGTCGCTTTTGGACGTTTCGGGGGTAAGTTTTTACAGCTTGCAGAAAGAGGTTTCCGAGGCCGATCGCACGCTGTTGAATCAAAGGTCGATCGTAGATTTGAGTCCGCATTTTGGCGATTTTGCCGATACTGCGGCTGCGATCGCCAAACTGGATTTAGTGATTAGTGTCGATACCGCTGTCGCCCATTTGGCGGGCGCTTTGGGCAAACCGGTGTGGATTTTGCTGGCGTTTTCGCCGGATTGGCGGTGGCTGCTGGAGCGTGAAGATAGTCCTTGGTATCCGACGGCGCGGCTGTTCCGGCAGCATCAGCGGGGCGACTGGGAGGACGTTTTCGATCGGGTTGTGCAAGCTCTAGGCGCGGTTGCTGCTGCATTTGTGCCGTCGGATGCGGCGGATGCAGAGTTTCGGTTGGGCGTGGATTTGCAGCAGCAAGCGGATTTTGGCGGTGCGATCAAATGTTATGAACGAGCGATCGCGATCTCTCCAAATTATGCAGCCGCTCACAGCAATTTAGGCGTTGTCAAACAGCACACCGGCAGGCTCCCAGAGGCGATCGCGCACTACCGACAAGCGCTAGCAATCGACGGGAATTTGGCGGAAACTGCGAGCAATTTGGGCAGCGCGCTCGCGGAAGCAGGGGAGACTGAAGAGGCGATCGCAGAATACGAGCGGGCGCTGTCTTTGAACCCGAATTGCGCGGAAGCGCTGATTAACTTGGGCCTGTTGCGGGAAGAGCAAGGGGATGTGGCGGAGGCTATAAGCTGCTACGAGCAAGCAATTCAAGTCAATCCTAATTGTGCGGTGGCTTATTTTAATTTGGGAATTGCTTTGGAGGCACAAGGGGAGGAAGCGGAATCGGGCGCGAATTATGAACGGGCGATCGCAAATTACGAACGGGCGATCGCGATCGAGCCAAATTATGTGGAGGCCCTGCACCATTTAGCATACGCCTCGATCGGGCAGGGCAAAATTGCCGATGCGATCGCATACTACGATCGAGCTCTGGCGCTGCAACCGGATTTGGCAGAAACTGATCTCGCTTTGGGGAGTTGCCTGTCAAACCAAGATAAGTTAGATGAGGCTCTAGCTTTTTGCCAGCAGGCGATTCAGAAATTGCCAGCCAGTGCACAGGCTCACTGCAATCTGGGAATTGTCCTGCACAAACAGGGCAAAATTGAAGATGCGATCGCCTGCTATCAGCAAGCTTTGAGCCTGAAACCCGATTTTCCCGAAGCTTTGAACAATCTCGGCAAAACTTTTGAGGAAGCGGGAAAAACGACGGAGGCGATGGATTGTTACAATCGGGCGATCGAACTCAAACCCGGTTATGTCAATCCCATCAACGGTTTAGGAAACATTTTGCACCAAGGCGGCCAATTTGCAGATGCTATCACCCACTACAGTCAAGCAGTTCAATTTAATATCGCTAACCCCGAAGCTCACCTAAATTTAGCTTTAGCTTTACTGCTGTCGGGAGACTTTAAGCGTGGTTTTTCCGAGTACGAATGGCGACTCCTAGTTCAAGAAAAACAGTTCCCAAATCACAACTTTATTCAGCCAGTTTGGGACGGCAAAGATTTGGATGGAAAAACCATTTTGATTTGCCAGGAACAGGGTTTAGGCGATGCCATTCAGTTTGTCCGCTACGCAGAGTTAGTTAAGCAAAAAGGTGGTCGGGTAATTGTTTGGTGTTGGCCACATTTGCAGCGCTTATTTGCACAAGTTGCGGGAATCGATGAGTTAATCATTAGTCCAGAAAATGCGCCGAATTTTCAATTTCGCGCGCGGCTAATGAGTTTGCCACACATCTTGGGAACAACTTTAGAAACTATACCGGCAAAGATTCCCTATTTAGCTCCGCCACCCGGTTTAGAATTTACTCTCAGCCAAACTGCTAATTTAAAAGTAGGGATTGTGTGGTCTGGAAATCCTCAACATTCGCAAAATAAGCTGCGCTCGTTACCGCTTAATTTGTTAACAAAACTGTTGGATATTCCCGGAGTAGATTTTTACAGTTTGCAAAAGGAAATGACAGCCCAGGAACGCGCTTTGTTAGAGCAAATGCCTGTCACAGATTTAAGCTCTTATTTGCACGACTTTGCCTATACTGCGGCTGCAATATCGGCTTTAGATTTAGTGATTTCTGTAGATACTTCTGTAGCGCACTTGGCCGGTGCTTTGGGCAAACCAGTGTGGATTTTGCTCTGTTTTGTGCCGGATTGGCGGTGGATGTTGCAACGCGAAGATAGTCCTTGGTATCCCACGGCGCGGCTGTTTCGCCAGTCAACAGCGGGAGATTGGGAAGGAGTTTTAGAAGAAGCTGCTTTGGCGCTGAGAGAAAGAATTGTCCAGCATAAACCAGCTATACCGCCAAGAGAAACTCAAACCAATATTGAATTATATCAAAAACAGTTTAATCAGGGAAATATTCTCAAGTCGCAACGAAAATTTACCGAGGCGATCGCTTATTTTAAGAATGCTTTGGTTTTGCAGCCGAATTCGATAGAAGCTACCACTAATTTGGCCGTGACGCTGCACCAAACAGGCGATTTAGCCGAAGCTGCCACCTATTACCAGCGCGCGATCGAAATCGACCCTAACTGCGCTCAATCGCACAATAACTTGGGTATTTTGCTGCAAGATCAAGGCAATATAATGGCTGCTATATCTTGCTGTCAAAAGGCGATCGCCCTGAATCCGGTGTACGTCAAAGCTCTCAACAATCTCGGCGCGATACTCCAGCAGCAGAACGAGTTGCCGAGTGCGATCGCGTGTTTTCATCAAGCACTTTCTGTCAATTCCAATTACGTGCCAGCGCTGGTAAATTTGGGTGCGGCGATGCAAACACAATCTCAGCTAGATGAGGCTGAACGGCTTTACGAGCGTGCAATTGAAGTAGAACCAAACAATCCTACAGGACACTATCACCTGGGAAATTTATGCTTGGGGGCGGGGAAAATAGAACAGGCAATTTCTAGCTTGGAACGAGCCATATCTTTGAACCATAATTATCTAGAAGCTATTACTAATTTAGGCAGTGCTGTTGAACAATTAGGAGACGTAAATCGAGCAATTTTGTGTTACCATAAAGCTATAGAACTTGATGCAAATTCTATTAAAGCTCATTTCAATTTAAGCTTAGTCTTGCTATTGACTGGGGATTGGCTGCGCGGTTTAGCAGAATACGAGTGGCGCTGGCAAACAGAACAGGCGAAAAAATTACCACGGTTGAATTTTGACGAACCAGTTTGGGACGGTTCAGATTTGAACGGACAAACTATTTTGCTCCGATCCGAACAAGGTTTGGGCGATGCCATTCAATTTGTGCGATACGCGGCAATTGTGCAGCAAAAAGGCGGTCAAGTAATCATTTCTTGCTATCAAGAACTGAAGCGTTTATTTAAGCAGATTCCTGGCATCCAACAAGTGGCTGTTCGGATGGATGAATTGCCGGATTTCCAAGTGCAAGCACCGCTGATGAGTTTGCCGTATATTCTGGGAACCAATTTAGAAAATATACCGGCAAATGTTCCTTATTTAGCTGCGCCGCCGAATTGGCAATTTTCCCTAAATTGCGATCGCAATTTCAAAGTTGGGATTGTCTGGGCGGGAAGTTCGGAACATTTGAAGGATTTTCAGCGATCGAGCGATTTAAGCTATTTCCTGACATTGTTAGATATTCCCGGTGTAAGTTTTTACAGTCTTCAGAAAGAAGTGTCGGCGGGAAATCGTACTTTGTTAACTCAAATTACCGTGATAGATTTGAGCGACAATTTGAACGATTTTGCCGATACGGCGGCAGTGATATCGCAACTAGATTTAGTAATTTGCGTGGATACTGCTGTCGCGCACTTAGCCGGTGCTTTGGGTAAACCCCTATGGATTTTGCTGTGTTTTATGCCGGATTGGCGGTGGATGTTGGAACGCGAAGACAGCCCTTGGTATCCGACGGCGCGACTGTTTCGGCAGCAAACACCGGGCGATTGGGAGGAAGTATTCGATCGCATAAAAACCGCCTTAAAATACCTAATTTCTACTCGTTCCCAAGCTGTGCCTGGTAACGGAGATACCGAAGCTTCGCCTCGATTTTTTTTATCGCCCGCACAGGTACAATTTCACATAGCAAATGCCTTAGAAAAACAAGGTAAAAAAGCAGAGGCAGCCGCTCGTTATGAACAAGTAATTGCCGCCTCACCCAGCCACGCCGAAGCCCACAGTTATTTAGGTTATCTCAAACAGGAAAACGGGCAAATAGGCGAGGCTATTGCTCATTACCAAAAATCGCTAAAAATCAATTCCAACCAGGCTCAAACTAACTTATACTTGGGTTCTGCCCTCGAAGAACAGGGGCAAGTCGCAGAGGCGATCGACTTCTACAATAAAGCAATTCAACTACGTCCCAACTCCCCCAATTGGCGCTTGAGACTAGCATTAGCTTTGCTTTTAACTGGGAATTTTGATGCTGGTTTTGCAGAGTACGAATCGCGCTGGGAAACTCAACAATTGGATCAGCGCTCTTTTGAGCAACCACTTTGGGACGGCTCTGATTTGCAGGGAAAAACAATTTTATTGCACCCTGAACAAGGTTTTGGGGATACGATACAGTTTATCCGCTACGCGCCTTTAGTTAAGCAAAAAGGCGGCAAAGTTGTTGTTGCGTGTCATGTCTTGCTAAAGCGTTTATTTGAAGGAGTTTCAGGAGTCGATATAGTAGGAGTCAAGCCGAGTGATTTGGTAGATTTTCAAGTGCAAGCCCCGCTGCTAAGTTTGCCGCGAATTCTGGGAACGACTTTGGAAAATATACCGGCGAATATTCCTTATTTAGCTCCGCCACAGGATTTTAAATTTTCCCTAGAGCCGAACAATAAACTAAAAGTAGGTATTGTGTGGGCGGGCGGCCCGCTGCACCGCCACAATCATCGGCGATCGTGTAAATTGAGCGATTTTCTGAAATTTGTAGATGTTCCGGGAGTGAGTTTTTACAGTCTTCAGAAAGATTTGTCAGGGGGCGATTCCTTACAGGATAGCAGCGCTTCACGCACTTTATTAAAGCAACACCAAATTGAAGATTTGAGCGAACATTGCGTCGATTTTGCCGACACCGCAGCAATTATTTCGCAACTCGATTTAGTAATTTGCGTAGATACTTCTGTGGCTCACTTAGCCGGTGCTTTGGGCAAACCCGTCTGGATTTTGCTGTCTTTTGTTCCCGATTGGCGGTGGATGCTCGATCGCGAAGATAGCCCTTGGTATCCCACTGTGCGTCTGTTTCGCCAGCAAAAAGCCGGTGATTGGGATGGAGTTTGCGATCGCATAAAAAGAGCTTTAGAACACTTAATCTCTTCTCGTCCCCAGACTCAGCCTGGTAACGCAGATTCTTATACTCCGCCTCAAATCCAACCCCCAGAAACTCCCCCACAAATTACCGGAATCGGCATTAGTTGGCCCCTCAGCATCACCAGCGGCTGGGGAATTTACTGCCTGAATTTAACACTACAACTGCGGCAAAATCCCGCCTGGGAAGTTGCACTTTTAGCACCGCCATCTATCACCTCAGAATCAATGAATCCGCTGCATAAATCGCTGTTATTACCTGTAATTGAAAAGCATAAAACTTTTCATGAATTAGTAGCAGCCAATTCCGACAAACAAATCAGTTGTAATTTTCCCGTACTTTACGCTTTGGGGAATAATTTAGCATCCTCTGGAGTTGACAATCAAATTACCAGCGCTTGTGAAATAGGAGTCATATTTTTTGAAGACACACGAATCACAACAGAAGCAGTAGAAACAGCCAAAAAATATAGCGCCATTGTCGCCGGTTCCAACTGGAATGCGGATGTTTTGAGAAGCTGCGGCTTGACTAATGTGGCGATGGTACATCAAGGAATTGACCCAACAATTTTCCATCCTGCACCCAAATCTAATCTATTTGGCGATCGCTTCGTCATTTTCTCCGGCGGCAAACTGGAATATCGCAAAGGGCAAGATATTGTAATTGCAGCTTTCAAACGATTTCGCGCCAAACATCCAGAGGCTTTGTTACTAACAACATGGCACAATTTTTGGCCTCAGTATATGTTAGGAATCGAACAAACCGGAAACGTTGCGGGACTTCCCAATATCAACCGCGACGGAAGTTTAGGAATTTCCCAATGGTTAGTGGCGAACGGTTTGCCGATTGACTCTTTTATCGACATCGGCTTAATTCCCAATCACCTCGCCGGACAAATTTTGCGAGAAGCTGACTGCGCTGTTTTCACCAACCGCTGCGAAGGCGGCACTAATTTAGTCGCGATGGAAAGTATGGCCTGCGGAATTCCGACTATTTTATCAGCAAATACTGGTCATTTAGACTTGATTTACCATAACATTTGCTATCCTTTATCGAATCAAGGACGAGTTAAACCTACTGCTCCTTTTTCCGGTGTAGAAGGTTGGGGAGAGTCTGAGGTTGCAGAAGTTGTTGAGGCTTTGGAGCAAGTTTATACTAATCGCGAAGAAGCAAAAAGTCGCGGTTTAGCTGCGGCTAATTTTATGCTCAATTGGACTTGGGAAAAACAGGTTAAGCGCTTTCTTGATGTGATACTCAATGTGAGATAAGACGGCGGTTGAAACCGCGTCTACACAAACGAAGTCCCTCTCTAAGAGACTAAAAAATAAAGAATCAAGATTAACTTGCGATTAGTCCCAATAGCTTTTCAGCACTATTCACGCTTTCCATATCGTAAATTTCCCGGTTGTAACAAACAATTTGTGCTACCAACTTTTGATGATATTGCTGAGCTTTTGCCAACATAGAACCCTGGGAACGCCGATAATTGACAACTACTTCTCTCGTTCCCAAAAAGGGAATATTGTGCTTGTGACAGTTAACCCAAAACTCCCAATCTTCGTAACCTTCCTTCATCCCAACTTTGTACCCGCTGACCAAATCCAAAATAGATTTGTGATAGAGTGAAGACGGGTGAATCATGTTAGATTGCTTGATATTTTCGGGAGAATACAACTCGTAACTGGGTACTATGCGATTTTCAGTGCCAAACATTTGATAAGAACCAAATGCTACGCAAGGTACATTTGATTTTAAACATATTTCTAAAAGGTCAGTCAAGGCGTTTTTAGCTAGGATATCATCGGCATCTAAAGGCATAATGTATTCACCGTTTGCTGCTGCTATGCCAGCATTTCTAGCACTTGAAAGCCCTTGATTTGTTTGTTCTACAAGCCTAATTTGATATTGGGAATTTGCTACTATTAAATTCTTGGCAACTGTGATGGTAGTATCTAAGCTGCCGTCATTGACAATGATAATTTCCCAATTTTTGTAAGTTTGGTTAATCACGCTAGTTACTGCTTCCAGCAAAAAATGAGATTGATTGTAGCAGGGAATAATCACAGATACCAAAGGTTGATCTGCCAATTGTGGCGATGGTGAAACTTGTTTGACACTTTCTGATTGTAAATTATGTGCCGAATTTCTAGCAGCTTGCAAGCTGTAAAAATAAATCTTGGGATGGACGATGGCTAATTGATTCAGATCGGTATTTTGATATTCATTTACTAACCTTGGATGTCCCGACAAGTATTCTTGTTTAACAAAAATCAAGATATTCTGAGCGTACCAAGGCTCTAATTTGTCATTGTTCCATATTTTTTTTCTCAAGCAGTCAATAACTGCATAGCCGTTTTTCTGAAAGTAATAAACCCAATATTGTGGCCACTGTTCGTTAACGTGTTCGACGCCTCCTTGAAATGGTATCGCAGCCGAAAACAGAATCACTGGTGCTAGTTGAGTGAGAGAATTAACAAAGTTTTCTGCACAGGTAGCGGGCAAATGTTCCGCAACTTCCAGGGAAATTGCTAAGTCAAACTTTCTGTTTATTTGCAGCGGTTGCTTTAAATCGGCGGATTGGAACTGATTTAAAGGAATTTGTAAAATAGTGCGATCGACATAATCGCCATCTATTCCCAAACAATCAGCAATTCCCAACTTGTGAAACGCAGCTAACCAGCTTCCCGTACCGCAGCCCACATCTACCACACTTTTAGGTAAAATTGGTTGCAGCAAGTCTAACAGCAGGGGAATAATTTCTCTAGCAGAACTGCGAGTTCCTTCTCCGATTAATTGGTAAAAATCTCTTGTATAAGATGACTGTTGGTTTTGATTGGTTTGGCTGGCTGTTTGAGAATTAATTGTCTCTAAACTGCTAATATTGTAACCGTGCAAATGTGCTGGCAACTGCCAGGAAATATTGGGGTCTGGTTGATGTTGGACGGGCGTAACATTGCCACGCCAAGCTGCACCCATAATTTGCATTGTTTGATATACTACCGTTTGCCATCCCCTTTGCTTCAAGTAATCTAAACCTTGAGCCACATCGGGAGCAGTTAAATCGTGAAATAAAATTATTGCATCTTCCTCAGCCAATTTTTCACAAACAATTGCGTCATTTAACGGCCCCGGTTCTCCGTGTTCTCCGTCAATAAAAATTAACGACCATTTGCGGTTGAATTGAGCGGAATATTCTTCGACTCTTTGGGGGCTGTAGCCTGGTATTAGCTCCACTGATGTTTGAACACCCGAGGCATTTAGAGCACCTTGAATTGAGTCGATTACGCTTTGTCTAATGTCCTCTCTTTCTAACAGCGGATCTACGACATCTAACTCAACTCCTGCGAGGGCTAAATGACAGGCTGACCACCCTAGCCAGCAGCCTATTTCTAAGGCTTTTTTACCTTTGAATTGCAGAGCTGTATTGTAAAGAATGTGCGCTTCGTCGCGATTCAAAAACCCGATAAATGGATAGCGCTTATCTGCATACCAATTATGCGGAATTTCCCGGCGCAAATAAGGCCAATTACTCGCATTTGGATCGGCAATAATCATATTGGGGAAATAGGAGTCAGGTATAATTATTTGGAACCGTGGGGAAACATAATCGCCTGGTTGTAATAAATTACTTTTGTTAATTTCATGTGCTTTATCGGTCATTTTTAGTTCTTGAAATATTGGTAGTGCTGCCTGTTTTGTAGGTTGATAACGGACGCTAATTTCCAGTAGATCGCCGTCAGTTGCCCTCAATTGTACTCGGTCAAACTGCTGGCGGCCAGCTAAATGCAAAATGCCGATCGCCTCCTGCGGCAAGTACGGCTCCACAAAACAGCCTCGCTGCTTGTCCCAAACCGGAAAACCGTTGAATATCCAATTGCACCAAGCTGGGAGCATTTCAGTCAGATTGAACAATTCGCCACTATAAACAGCCAGGTTGAGGGCAAATTGGTCTGTCATGACACAGCCGGACTTCTGCAATCCTTGATTGAGTTTTTCCGCCCATATTTCCCAGTGCAAAGCATCTTTTCGGAGGGCGAAAACTCCGGCATTTAATATCGGATAACTGTAGAATTTCTTAGCAATTTCTTCCCAAAGTTAGCTTCATATTGTTGATAAACCCACTGCCAAAATTGAGGAAGTTGTCCGTACTGCTGCAAGCTGGCCCTGTGAACTTCGGGAATAATTGCCAGCCCCCGGCGCGATGCTCCTTCAACCAACAAATTAATTGCTCTCCAGTCTTGAACCCAAGCATCCGCATCTATCCAAAGGTATATATCAAAATTGGGAAAGTATTTTCGCAAATAAGGTCTAACTAATAATCCTTTTAAATGTTCGGCAGCTTCATTTCTGCCCGGAAAGTCAAAGTCCCAATCGGGCTTTTGAATGATATTAACTTGTGTTTTTAACCAATGCAATTGTTCGGGAGTGCAGCCGAGATCGAAAAAGCCGATCGCCACATTTTCACCCTGTGGTTTTTCCCGCACCGATAAAATAGTACCTCGCACCAATTCAAAGTAATTTGCATCGGCGGCCGTAATGATGATAATCTGCATAAAATTAAATATAACTGAGATATTGCACGATTCTCAAGAAGCTTTTTATGGGCGGGTTCTTCGGCCCACCCCACAAGAAAATTCACTCTTTGTGGAACGGGCCGGAGAGCCCGTTCTTGAGAATGGTGAAATATTTGAGATATAACCAACTACTCTGAGAGAAAGTATACCACGGAGGAGGAATTGTGAAAAACCACAAAGGGAAAGTTTATCTAGTCGGTGCGGGGCCCGGAGATTGTAACTTGATGACAGTACGATCGCACAAACTGCTATCCCAAGCCGAAGTCTTAATCTACGACGCTCTCATCGACATCCCGCAACTCGAATTAATCCCAGCAACTTGTCGGAAAATAGAAGTCGGCAAACGTGGCGGCAAACCTTCCACCCAACAGCAAGAAATAAACCGTTTGCTGGTAGAACATTGCAAATTTGGGAAACAAGTAGTGCGCTTAAAAAGCGGAGATCCATTTATTTTTGGTCGTTCTAGTTCCGAAATTCAAGCATTAATCACAGCGGGCTGCGACTTTGAAGTAATACCCGGAATTTCTTCCGCCTTAGCCGCACCTTTACTAGCAGGAATTCCCCTCACAGATCCGGTAATGAGCCGTTGCTTTGCAGTGATGAGCGCCCACGAACCGGATGCTCTGGAATGGGAAGCATTAGTGCAGATAGAAACTTTGGTAATATTGATGGGAGGGCGAAATCTGAGCGAGATAGTCTGGAAACTGCAAAATCACGGACGATCGCCCGAAACTCCGATCGCCATTATCCGAGATTGTGGCCGCCCCGAACAGCAAATTTGGCTCGGTACTCTCTCCAACATTGTACAGCAAACAGCAGGTCAATCTCTATCGCCTTGCGTGATCGTAATTGGGGAAGTAGTCAGATTGCGCGAATATTTAATCCAGCCAGAAAGCACAAATATGATTGATACACCAGTCACCACTAATAACAGCAAATTGCCACTAGCAGGAAAAACCATTTTAGTCACGCGATCAGTTTCTCAGTCGGCTGAATTTAGCGATCGACTCCAGCAACAAGGAGCCCGCGCGATCGAAATGCCAGCCTTGGTAATTGGTGCACCTTCGAGTTGGGAAGCGTTGGATAGCGCGATCGCCCAAATGTCAAGCTTTCACTGGTTAATTCTCACTTCCCACAACGCTGTAGACTGCTTTTTTCAACGATTACAAGCAAAAGGCAAAGACGCGCGCAGCTTATTTGGCATTAAAATAGCAGTAGTTGGGAAAAAAACAGCAGAAAGTTTGCGATCGCACTCTCTACAACCAGACTTTATTCCCCCCCACTTTGTCGCCGACTCCCTAGTCGAAAACTTCCCAGACCAATTGCAAAACTCCAAAATTTTATTTCCCAGAGTAGAAAGCGGCGGCAGAGAAGTTTTAGTTAAAGAATTCACCGCCCAAGGAGCGCAAGTAATAGAAGTACCAGCTTACCAATCTTGCTGTCCCGAAAATATTGATCCGATCGCCCTAGCAGCACTCCAAAATCAAGCCGTAAATATCATAACCTTTGCCAGTTCCAAAACCGTGCAGAACTTTTGCCATCTCCTAGAAAAAACTCCCGAACTTTCCTTATCTCAGGATTGGCTAAAAAACATTTGTATTGCATCCATCGGCCCGGAAACTTCCAAAAGCTGCCAAAAATTATTGGGCAAGTTAGACGTAGAAGCGACAGAATATACCTTAGATGGGTTGACTGAGGCGATCGTCCAATGGGCAACAAAACATCAAACTTTGTAATCTAACTTTACTCTACTCTTCAGTCTGCGGAGGCAGACTTCGTTTGACAAGACGCGGTTTCAACCGCCGAGTTTTATCTTCGTTTGTATAGATACGGTTTCAACCGCCGACTCTCTTCGTTTGACTATGACTCGGTTGAAACCGCCGAATTTTACGGGTAGCCCTTGATCATCTGCTCTGTAAGTTGTAAAATGGTTGTAAAATAACTTAGGAGGAAACATGACCGCAAAAGACCAACTTCTTCAAGAACTTGACCAAGTACCAGAACCGTTGCTGCTGAAAGTGCTTGAATTTGTACTTTCCTTGAAAACTGAGGAAGAACAAAAACTAGAATCCAAAACATGGCAGGCATATCTAGATTCAGAACGCGAAAGAAAGGAGGTTTATCGTCGCCTTGCAAACTCCTAATTTTGTCAGCACAAGTATGGTTTTAAGTATCCACGCCAGACAGATAGAAAGATTTGGTGGCACTTCTGGCGTTAGAGATGAAGGCTTGTTAGAGTCAGCTTTGGCTCAACCTCAAGCAACTTTTGGTGGTCAACTTTTGCATCCAACAATTAGCGAACAAGCTGCCGCCTATCTCTATCACATAGCGATGAATCATCCATTTATTGATGGCAACAAAAGAACTGCTTTTGCGGTAGCAGATACCTTTTTGCGTTTGAATGGCTGCACTCTGAATTTGACGGACGATCGAGCTTATGATTTAGTCATGCAAGTTGCACGGGGAACGATGACTAAGGAAGAATTAAGCACCGAGTTTGAGTCATGTATTGTTGAGTTTTAATAAGTTGGCAAATCTACTTTTAGATCAGGAAGGTTCGCACTGCACACCTTACAACTGAGTGGGGACATAGGGAATCGCGGAACAAAAAAGCGAGTAAAATGATCAGTAAATAACAAAGCCGATCGCCTTTACGTCAAATTACCAATACCATGAATATAAATTTTTCTCGTTTCGACACCTTAAGCACCTTGCTAGCAGGAACTACCGCAGCCTTAACCATAGTCATTAGCCAACCTGCGATCGCCAAAACAGCCCAAGAAGTCGCCAACATTGCCGGGCCGCTGACAGTACAAATTAACAGTTCCCTAGGAGACGGTTCAGGCGTAATTATTGCCAAAACAGGCAAAACTTACACAGTTTTAACAGTCAACCACGTTGTAGAAAAAGCAGACGTGAAATATACTGTTCGCACCTCGATCGGCAAAAACTATCAAGCAACCGCAGTCACCCGCTTGCAAGCAGCCGCCACAGACGCGGATTTAGCAGTAGTCAAATTTGAAAGTCCCGAAGAATATCCAGTCGCGACGATCGCAGATTCCGATCTAGCCGTCATCGGCAGTCAAATCTACGTTTACGGCTATCCCGCTACCGGCGGACTGTTCGGCGCAGAAAGAGAACCAGAACTCTCTCCCGGACTCGTTACCAGCCGCCCGCACAACCGCCCCGAAGGTTACAATTTGCGGTATCAGGCAGTAACTTGGAGCGGTATGAGCGGCGGCCCAGTTTTCGATTCCGAAGGCCGAGTCGTCGGTTTGCACGGACAAGGCGAATTCGGTTTTGCCCAAACCAGTTCCGGCGAAGTCGCCCCGATCAAAACCGGATTTAATGCTGCAGTTCCCATCAATACATTTATCGCGAAGTTAGTGGCGGCGGGAATGAACAAATCTGAGTTGAAAGTAGACAATACTCCCGCAACTATCGGCCCGGTATCCACAGCCAATCCGCAAGATGCCCAAGCCTATTATTTTCGAGGACTTTCGCGGTTAGATCAAGGAGATGCTTGGGAGGCGATCGCGGATTTCAACAGATCACTCGCTTTCAAGCCCAAATATACCCCTGAATTGTATTTTAATATCGGTAATGCCCGCACTTTCATCACCGCCGGCTTGCCCCAAACCGAACCCACACGCGGTTCCACTGCTATTCAAGCATACACGCTGGCGATCAAAGCCAATCCCGGTTTTGCCGACGCTTACTACAACCGAGCTTTAGCTTACCTGGAAACAGAAGACAAACCAAAAGCAATTGCCGACTTTCAGAAAGCAGCAGAACTTTACAAACAAGGCGGCAGAACAAGTGCGTATCAAGACGCGCTCAACAGAATCCAACAATTGCAGTAGAATTAGAAGTTAAGCATTAAGAATTAAAAATGAATTATCCCATTTTTAATTCTTAATTATGTTTAAAAAATCCGCAGGTTAATAATAATGAATGCTATCACATTAAACCTAAATTCTATTATCAAACTAACTTCCGAACAGTTCTATCAACTGTGCGAAGACAACCCAGATTTACAATTAGAACGCAATGCCAACGGAGAATTAATTGTCATGCCGCCAACCGGAGGAGAAACAGGGAAACGCAACTTAACAGCAGGCGCTCAACTCTGGATATGGAACGATCAAACCGAACTCGGTGAAGCCTTTGATTCCTCCACAGGATTTACTTTGCCCAATAAAGCCGATCGCTCTCCTGATGTGTCTTGGGTAGAGAAATCGCGCTGGTCAGCTTTGACACCCGAACAAAAAGACAAATTTATCCCCTTGTGTCCTGATTTTGTAATCGAGTTGCTTTCTCCGACGGACAGCCTGAAAAAGACTCAGGAAAAAATGCAAGAATATATGGATAATGGCTGCCGTTTGGGTTGGCTGATTAACCGTAAAAAACGGGAAATTGAAATTTATCGCCCCGGTCAAGATGTGGAAGTTTTACAATCTCCTCTCACCCTTTCTGGAGAAAATGTTTTGCCGGGATTTGTGCTTAATTTGCAAAAGATTTGGAATTAGTAAATTAAAATTATGGTTCAAACAATTCAAGCTAAAAATGTCACATTAGCAGAATTAAAAACACTTTTTAACCTGCAACTTGTTACAGACGACCAATTTTTTCGAGAATGGCAAGACGAGTTACCAGAAATCACAGACTTTCAGAAACGACAGCTAGATCAAATCAAAGCGGGTTACTTCAACTTACTGGAGTATCCGCCGATGCTGGAAAAAACCATCAGTTTGTCGATCGTCTCTCCGCTGTTATTTGCTGGCGAGTTTTACCTGTATCCTTTCTACATTAAACCGGAAAAATCTGTCGAAATTTCCGAAGAAGACGAAGGGGTAATCATCAAAGGTAGCATAGACACTTTAGTTTTGAAAGACCAGTTGTGGCTGATGGTAATCGAATCGAAACGAGTTTCATTTTCCATCGAAGCGGGGCTGGCGCAAATCTTAGCTTATATGCTGGCAAATCCCAATCCCGATCGCCCTAGTTACGGCATGATTGCTACAGGTGGCAGTTTCATTTTTGTCAAGTTAGTCCAAGGAGAATCACCTCGATATACCACATCTAAGGGGTATCTCACCCGCAACCCCGGTAACGAACTTTATGATGTGCTCCGCATCCTCAAACGCTTGAGTCAAATAGCAGCTAGCAATTAGTGAAATTGCTTTGTAGTGAGGACTTTAGTCTTTGTTTTTCTGATGGCTAAAGTCCTCACGATCGAACAGATTGGTTCGTAGTGAGGACTTCAGTCCTTGTTTTTCTGATGGCTAAAGTCCTTACTACGAAACGTTTTGATTGCGGGTAATTAAGGGGACATAATATTACACACCCGATCAGGCCCCTGTGCCAAGCATTGCAGGTAAATCGATTTCTTTGACGCAAGTTGCACGCGATAAGGACAACACGCAGTCGATAATACAAAGTAGGTCAGCGAGTGGAATTGCATGACCGCCCAGCATTCCTTCCGCTTCCAGATCCCCCAGTACCTCCGGCGTTCCCACATTGCCCGGATTAATTACGGTGACACCTATTTGTTGCGATCGCAATTCCTCCCGCAGCGCGTGAACCACTCCTCGCAATCCAAACTTGGATGCTGAATTTGCAACCTCGCGGGCAGGGAAATTATCGCGCCCCGACAAAGCGCCCATAAACACTATTTTCGGATTGTCCGATCGCCTGAGTGCAGGCAACAGCCCCTTAACCAGTCGAATTGGTGCAATCAAGTTCACAGCAATGACTCGTGCAATATCTTCATCCGAACAGTTTTCAAAACAATATTGGTTGGTAAAAGCATTAGTTTCCCAAGTACCTCCCACGTACAGCAAGGCGTCGAGTACATCGCTGTTAATTGCCTGCACTGCTGTCTCAACACCAGTCAAATCTGACAAGTCAGCACTTATCCATTCGCCAATTGGTGAAGGCGTGCGGGATACGGCTAGCAAACGGCGAGACTTCGGCGCGAGGTGCTGGGCAACCGCCAGCCCAATTCCGCGACTTGCTCCTGCGACAAGAATGGTGTGGAACATTTTCTAAATTTTTAGTGTATAGTTCGATCTGGTATACTAGCGAATCAAGGGATTTTTGTTTTGTGCCGCCGAACATATAGTTTTCTCGATTCTGCTCAATCTTGTCTCTGGGCGTTTAGCACTTTGAATCCAAAATAGAATATTTTTTTGAGTTGTTTTGTTGAATGCTGCAAAGTTGCTGTTTGCAGCATCGTCTGTTTCTAAAGCTGCTTTTAAGTCTGCTGGAATTACTAATGCTTCAATCAAATCTAAACTTGTCCATGAGCCATCTTGTTTGGCTGCTATAATTTTTTCTAACCCAGCTTCCGTCATCTTCCCTTCGGCGATCAATTCTTCGATATATTGCTTGTTCAATTTTGACCAGACACTTTTGGATTTTCGAGGCGTAAATATTTGTCGGTAACTCTCTGCATCTAAGGATTGGACTTTGCTGTCAATCCAACCAAAGCAAAGTGCTTCTTTGACTGCTTCGCTGTACCGCACGCTTGGTTTGCCACTTTTGACTTTGTAATAAACCAGCCAAACTCCGATCGCATTTCCATAGTTTTGCTCCAACCATTGCCGCCAGCAGGCGCGATCGCTAGTATAAACTATGTCGAGTTGGTCTTCAAATTTCGGCATAACAGGAAAGAGATTTAACCAAAACTATATTACCAAGATTACCAAGGCGAACCGATCATCGTAAAAGCAGCCCAATAATAAGGATGCGACAAATTTTGATCGCCCCTGGCGGCCAATTCCGCAGGCAAAGGCAGAGCTTGATTGTTGCCCGATCGCACCAAATAACCATCCTGCAACCGCACTTCACCCCGCAGCATCGCCAACTGCGCTTGACGCAAAGCCTCAGCCTTAATCGGCGCGGTACGCAACTGCTGGTAAAACTCAGTCATCAGCCCCAAAGTACCGACATCGCTGACATACCACAAACTCGCCAGAGCCGATTTTACCCCAGCGTGCACCGCCAACCCCGCAAACCCCAACTCAGCCTGTTCGTCACCCACCGCAGTAGTGCACGCACTCAAAACCAACAACTCCACCTGCGGGTTGGATAACTTCAACTCCTCCAACTGATTCAACCGCAACTTAGTATCCCAAAACTGAATGTAAGAATTTTCGGCCCCCCCAGGCTGAAAATCGCCGTGAGTAGCTAAATGAATAATTTTGTATTGCGGTTGATTGCGCTTACCCTTCAAATTTGCCAAAGTAAAAGCTTCATTGAGAAAAGACGAACCCGGCCAAATCTTGCCCACAATTGTCGATATTTCCAGCGGCACCGCAGGCAAAGGATTTTGATCGTATTTGGCAGGAAAATTCGACGCACCCATCGCCAAAACTTCCGAACCCCTAACATCGGCATAGCGAGTATCAGTCAAACTCAAACTCGGAATCAGCCCCAAGCTGTACTTTTCTACCAAAAACTGCTTGCCGTCGTAAAGAGCAGCCAAAGGCAAAGTTCGCAAACCGGCATCCATCGAAAACACCAAGGTGTCAATCTTGTTAGCCTCCAATTCTGGTTGCAGGGGTGCAATTAACCACCGGTAAAGTTGCTCGGCAGGTTGCTTGTAGTCAGCAGCATTCAATCTCCTGGGAGTTCTGATAGCATTAGTGAATTCTTTAGCAACTTGCAGCACTGTCTCGCGGCTTGCAGGCACGCTTTTAAAAACACTTTTGCCGTCAGGCAATAACAACACAATTTCTAAATGTTTCTCTTTCGCCCACACGTAAAGGATAGCGGGTTTAACCCCAGTCAGCCGATTGACGCTGCTGAGAGTATCTCGAATACTTTGCTGCGTGACAGACTTTTGATCGAGATTGCCCCCAAAGTAACGTTCAAATTCCCGGCCCTGAGTTATATCCCTTTGCTGCACTGCGTCGATCGGACTTAGTTGCGCGATCGAACTCGATCGAGAAATCTCAGGAACCCTCACATTCCCGATACTTTCTGCACTCACCGCACTCGCCGGCTTCTGTGGAGTTGTTGCCACGCTGCCGTTTTCTGTCGTCGCAGGCGTACCCAAATTGTCTTTTAACACCGACGGCGACAGCAGTACCGGGCCGGCAGCAGTCTCGTTCGGCCGCGCCTCAACAGGCCCAGCAGCAGGTTCTGGCGAGACATTTGTGGTACTGCTCTTTGGCGCAGACACTGCGGGGGTCTGAGTCACAATTTGTTGAGAATTGCCTGTTGTTTTCAGTTCCACGCTGGTAGTTGGTGCCGGACTCGGCACGATCGCCAGCGGCCCGATCGCAGTTGAGGATGTGGCAGTGTTCGACTTCGAGTTTCCCGTCCCAACAGTCGCCGCCGTGCAGGTTCCCGACGAGCAAGTGCTTTGCAGCAGCGTCTGTGAACCCGATTGAGCCAGCCCGTCTGTAGAAATGCTGACCTGGGCGCGCTCTGCAGGCGTTCCTGTTCCCGCAGCCCGAAATGCTCCCCCAGCCTCGATTGCCACATCGCCGCCGGTATTGCCACGAGCTTTGATCGAAACAACTTCAATATCTTTCTGCCCGGTAATTTGGCTCGAACCGGCAGTTCCCGATTGCGAACTAGAGTTGATCACCCCTGTAACGATCCGGCCCGGCGCCGCAATCGAAATATCTCCCCCGCTTCTGGCACCAAAAGCATCGATGTTGCCGGTTTCTACCGCACCGGCGCTGCGGATATTGATAGGGCCCGCCACCCCGGAAGTTGAGCGAGATGAAACCGTACCAGCAGTCAATTTGCCTTGACTGCTAGTGATGTTAATCCCCGCAGTCGAGGTAACGTCTCCGACGGCTACAGTACCGCCCATCAGGGAGATCGTGGCGTTATCAGTGCCGACGATCGCACCCGTTCCCACGATCGCGCCGCTGCCCGACGGCGATCGAATCGTCGTCGGATCTTGAAATGTCACCGCCACTGGCGTTGAATTGAGCGTTAAATCTGGCGTTCCAGAACCAATCGAGATCACACCGCTACCGTCAGAACGGCCGATCGTGATCGAAGCAAACCCATTCCGCAGCGAGTTCAATTCCGCAGCCGTCAATTTCAAAGCTTCTGTATCGCCAGAACCTTGAATTATAATATTTTGACTGGGATCAGCCGGTTGCAGCACCAGATTGCCGTTGCTGGCGATCGAATTTTTGTCACCCGTCAAGTCAATTTCGTTGCCCGTCAGGGTAACATCTCCCCCTGTTTGGGCGCCACCAGCTTCGATCGCACCTGCTGTGACTCCATTGCGTCCCGTCAGCGTCACATTCCCCGCGCGATCGCCCCTTGTGTCGATCGCCCCGGCAGTCACCGTGCCCTGTGCGGTAACACTAACATCTCCCGCCGAATTGCCTATATCTTCGGAAGAATTGACAGAAGTGTTGATGGTGCGGGCAGTTCCAGTAAGTAGCTGACCGGTTGTGACATTGCCTGCGGTGCTGACGATGCGAATTTCCTGATTGTTGGTAGTGATATTTCCGGTTCTGATATTGCCATCAGCTTTGAGAGTAATTGAGGCATTGTCCGCCCCTGTCAAGGAATTTGTGGTAGTGATTGTTCCCAAACCCGCTGGCGATTGAATAATTAGCGGATCATAAAATGTGAAATCGTTGGCAATCAGAATTGAACCGATACCGTTGCTGCGGCCGATCGTAATTCCAGCAAACCCATTTTCCAAACTTCCGAGGTCCCTTGCCGTCAGATTCAAATAAATATTAGTACCGACATCTCCAGAACCGCCGATCGCAATATTTTGACCGGGACTCCAAGGTTGCAGTACCAAAAAGCCAGTACCGCTGACCGAATTTTTGTCGCCAGTCAAATTAATTTCATTACCAGTCAAAGTAATGTTTCCCGAACCCCCTGCGACGAAGCTAACTCCCAGAACATTCCGAGCCGTCACAGTTACATTTCCCGTCGCTTCCCGGCCGCTGGCATCAAGTTTTTGGGCCGTTACGTTCAGGCCGTCGAGCACAATATTCCCGCTGCTGCCGGTGCTGGGATTGGATGAAGAAATATTGTTTGCAACAGTCGAACCCTGACTAATCAAACTAATATTTCCGCCGTTACTCGACAAATTGCCCGCAGTAATTTGACTTCCCGAAATGGCGATCGCACCGCCAGCCGTGCTAATTGTATCTCCAGAATTCATCGAAAAAACACCCACGCCACTGCGATCGGCATCTGCTCTCAATGTTACCGAACCAGTAGTTGCTTGAAAGCTCAACTGATTGTCCGCCAAATCAGCAATTGTAATATCATTGAGCGCTTCGAGAACCACATTTGACGTAGCCGACATACTTTCCAAAGCTCTAGCCGAAATTGTCAGCGAAGGCTCAGAATTGTTTTCCTGTCCTGGTAGCGTTCCTGTTGCCAAAATATTATTGTTGGCAATTATTTCCGCATCGCCCGCACCTTCTGGGGAATCTGTAATTAAAATATTTTCAGGATCTAACAGCAAAGTCCCCAAACCGTTTGTCCCAGAGGTATCAACAGTACCGTTAAAAATCAATCTTTGCTTGCCAGAAACTTCCACAAACCCCCCAACACCTGCGGTTCCCGTTGCAGAAACGCCATTTGCGCTGATGCTTCCTAAAAATGCTGTTGTGTTGTCCGCCCAGACAAAAACATTGCCGCCGTTGCCTGTTTGAGTTGCGTTGGCAGCGATCGAACTTTTGCCATCCACGTAAGTCATCCTGGCATTCGGCACAGTTCCCTCGCCTCGGTAATCTCCCCCGATCCGCACCGTTCCGCCACCGTCCGGCCCCGAAGCCTCAATCTTCGCTCCCAACAGCCCTACCTTGTCGCCCAACACGTTGACGCTTCCTCCTGCGCCCCCCTTCGCAGACACGTCCACAGAACCCGCTAACAGCGCAGTTCCAGCACCTGTAGGCACTGTTTCGCCGCCTGTCAGTACGACTTCACCACGATCGTTCGCAGTTATACCCGTAGCGTTAGCCACGCCGGGGCCCGAAAGCAGCCGAGGTAAAGTCAGGGGAGAGAAGGGAAGAGCTTCCGAACCCGACACTCCGGCTGCTGGAGAAACTTCTAAACTCAGCAAAAGTCCGTTTTGACTCAACCGCACCAGATTTTCGCCCCGGACAGCCGCCACAGTAATTTGACCGCCTGGGGCTGAAAGTTGCCCTGTACTGATAACCGTACCGCCCAGCAAAGTCAAATTTTGCCCCGTGCCGACAGCCAAGTTACCGGCATTGACAATACTCCCTGGCTGTGCACCAAAAACAAAAGCATTCGGCGTTCCAACTAGGGCTGCGTAGTCGTTCGCCCCTGTACCGTTGAACCAACGATCGTCAAAACCGATACCGCTAGCGGTGGTAGCCAAAAAAGACCCGGACACATCGAGTCTGGCATTTGTTCCGAAGATAATGCCTGCAGGATTCATCAGCAACAAGTTAGAATTGCCACCACTAACTTGAATTAGGCCGTTAATTAAGGAAGCGTCGCCACCGACAACGCGGCCGAGGATATTTTTAACGCTTGGGTTGGAGATGAAATTGGCAGTTTCGCCCGAATTCAGACCGAACCGAGTAAAACTGTGGAACAAATTTGCTCCGTCTCTGGAGGTAGTGCCGCCTTTAATGTCGTAGCGAGGAGGCGACCCTGTATTTGGGGCGGTGACAGCGGTTCCGGTGCCGTCTGGGGCTGGAGTAATAGATTGTGCTGCAGCAATTTGAGATTGGGGATAAATTGCCACGAGTACCCATCCGCTGCTGTTTTCTTTGAGGAAAACCCGGTTGGGGAAAAAATCTACTATCAAAAATCCAGCAAGGGGAATTGCTGCCAGAATCGACCGCACAGCACGTTGAGCATTCATAAGTTTGCCTCGGTCTAGACCTTAATTCGAGTTTAAAATTGAGATTTTAGGTAAAAAAGAGTCGATCGCACCCCAATGCTGACACTTCCTAACGCGAACTCTCGATCGCAAATCTTAAATTTTAAGTCTAAATTTGATTGTGTCACCAACATAGCAAAGACTGACAGTAAGTGTCGAAACACAGGAAGTTTAAACGCCAGAAAATTATGAGCGATCGAATTGTCCGTCTGATTGGTTTAACTGGGGGCATCGCCACCGGTAAAACCGCTATATCTAATTATCTGGCAGATGCCTGTGGATTTCCGATTTTAGATGCCGATATTTACGCCCGCGAAGCTGTGAACCCCGGTTCGCCAATACTTGACTCTATTGTAAAACGATACGGCGCGGGTATTTTGCTCCCGGATGGCAATTTAAATCGGCCCGAGTTGGGAAGTATTATTTTTTGTAACGCAGACGAGCGGCAGTGGTTGGAACAACAGATTCACCCTTACGTGCGCCGCCGATTTGTTGAGGAAACTCAAAGCTGCATTGCTGCATTGACTCCGGTATCCCAGGACACACAGAATTTAGGTACAAAAACTCAAGAAACCAGGTTTTTTCACCGCGATCAAAAGCTAGAACGAAGTATTGTTGAAAAAAACTCCGGTTTCTGCGCCCCCACTGACACGTTGACTTTGGTTTTGGTAGTGCCGCTGCTGTTTGAAGCTAACATGACTGACTTGTGTACCGAAATTTGGGTGGTGTACTGTTCACCCGAAGTGCAGTTAGAACGACTAATGCAGCGAGACGGCTTGAGTTACGATCGAGCTAATGCCCGCATTAACGCCCAGTTGCCGCTAGCTCAAAAGTGTCAACAAGCTGATGTTATTTTGGACAACTCGTCAAACCTCGACTCGCTGTTATTACAGGTAGATGTGCAAGTCAGTCGATTTGAGATTTGAGATTTGAGATTGACTCCACGATTTTGTGAACGGGCTTTTTTTTCCGAACAGCTTTCGACTCGTCCTACGGAGCGGCGCGCTAGCCATCTTAACACCAAGGAAGAGAAGAAAAAAAAGAAAAAAAAGAAAAATGGTTCACAATTCATTGAAAAATACCATAGCAACCATTTATGAAGTTAATCTGAAGGATTAGACATCAGACAAAATTTCATTCATTAGATCTCAATTCCTTCAATTATCTGCGTTTATCTGTGTTTATCTCCCTTACATCTGCGGTTCATGTATCGATCTAAGACTTATGCAATCTTGTCTATTGCTTGCTGTCAGGAATCTAATGCACCAAAATCTTTATATGTAAGGTGCTGATGACGGGCCTCTATACTCTGCGGTTTTGTCTTTAATCAGAGGGTTGCATCCTCATAGCAATAAATTATGAAATTAATCTGAAGAGTAGTAAAAAAATACAATTTGCGTTTTTGTTTCTTTGTTTGAAGAGTGTTTAAAAACGATTTTAGGGGTGATACCATTTAAATTTTAGATTTTAGATGAAAAAATTGGGAATGACTTATGAGTTAAGGGTTTGGAGCACGGGCATAAAGTGGCATTCTTTTGGGAAAACTGGTGTTGAATTCTGCTGATTGCCCGCAAGCAGCAGAGAACTAGAAATTACCAGCGAACAAGCGAGCTAGATGATGGATTTCACCCGCTTTTAACCAAAAATCAAAAAGATTGCAGGTGCCCTTACTTACTAATTGATGATTTCACCGCAATTATTTTTTTATCCTGATAGCAGAGTACAGACTGCGTATCAAGAAGGGGAAAATACAAACACCAAAATTTATGATGCGCGTTTACTCTTCCATCCTGATGTCAAGCCTGTTACTGAGTGCTGGCGCAGTTAATGCTCAAAGCTTAGAAACTCGATCGACCTTTTTTACTCAAGACAACTCTGCTTCCGAAATTTTAACCGCCGTAGCCGACACTCAGACCTTTTACGCAGATAACGATAAAGATACGCCACCAGAACGAGGAACCGGGAGATAAAGCCGAAAAAATTGAGAATTGTCTGTTGGAAATTAGGGAATTAGGGGGAGAATGAGAGAATCGAAAATTGGAAGAAGAAGAGAAAACTTGAAGATTTCGATTCATTAATTCAGGACTTACGTATTGCGTACCAAAAAACCGATTTTTCAGCGGTATTTGACGATTCAAGACATAATTTTTGGCTATTCCGGTTTTTTTGCCCAATATCGTCAAAATATCCGACACCACAAACGGGCGCGAAATGTTGCACTCAAAAAATAAAGGTAAAGCGCCAGTAGGAATCTGGCGCTTTACCTTTATTTTTTAAACTTTTGCAGCTTTAATCTTCTTCCGCAGCTTCGCCACCAACAACGACATCGCGAATCCGCAAACTCGGGCCGCCGCAGCCCACGGGCAAACCGCTTTGTCCTGCCTTGCCGCAGCCGCCGGATTCATCCCAGTAGAAATCGTCGCCGATCGCCTCAATATCGGCTAAAGTGCTGAAAACATTACCCGAAAGGGTAACATCCCGCACCGGATTGTCGAGTTTTCCGTCGCGGATCATCCAAGCTTCGCCGGCACTGAAAGTAAACATTTCGCCGTTAGTCATGCCGCCTTGCCAATTGCGCGCATAAACTCCTTCTTTGATGTCCGAAAATAAGTCTGCAACCGGTGTGTCACCCCGTTCGATCCAAGTATTCGTCATGCGGACGATCGGCGGATAATGATAATTCAAACAGCGAGCATTGCCAGTAGGCGTTTCTCCCAACTTCCCCGCCGTTTCCCGCGAGTGCAGTCGCCCGACTAAAGCGCCGTCTTTAATTAACTGAGTAGTAGTCGCGGGAGTGCCTTCATCGTCGTAGAAATAGCTGCCCCGGTGTCCCTCTGGCGATGCACCGTCGAAAATTTGCAAGTTTTTGGGGCCGAACTGGCGGCCGAGGGTCATAATTTCCAAGATGTCGGGATTTTCGTAGGCCATGTCGGCTTCAGAAAGGTGTCCGAAGGCTTCGTGGACGAATAATCCGGTCAAAATTGGGTCGATGACGACGGTGTAGGTGTTGCCTTGGACGGGGGGTAAGGCTAGGGAATCTACCGCTCTCTGGGCGGCGCTGCGAACTTGAACATCGAGATCGGTTAAATCTTCGTAAGCTTTCCGGGAACCGGTGGTTTCGCGGCCGGTTTGTACGGTTTCCCCGCTGCGGGCTGTGGCGGCAAAGCGCATTTCCATGTCTGCCCAACCTTGTTCGAGCATGGTGCCTTCGGAGGTGGCGAGGATCATCCGCTGGGTGCTGTCGCCGTAGCGCACGGAGATTGTGGCGATGCGGGGGTCAATGCTGCGGAGAATGGCCGCGTAGCGATCGCACAATTGCTTTTTGTCAATTAGGGGAACCAGACGGGGGTCTGTTCCTGTCAGCGGCAGGAAGCAAATGTCTTGTACTGGGGTGACAGGCGCCAGGATCGTTTCTTCTTCACCAATCAGTTTTGCCGCGGCGATGGCTTCTTCGATTCTTTCGGCGAGGGTGGAAAGTCGGTTAAAACTGGCAAAGCCCCAGCCGCCTTTGTGACAAGCTCTGACTTGGCCGCCAATTGAGACTCCTTCGCTGAGGGTTTCAATTTTTTCGCCCCGCAGCAGGATGTCGGTGCCTTCGGCTTCTTCCAGTCGAATTGCCAGATAATCGACTTGGTGGCGGTAGCGTGCCATTAAGTCTGACAGCAGATTTTTCGAGTCGGCGATCGAGGTGGGCATGAGTTTTGCACGGTGTTAACTGCATCCATTTTGCACTTTTGCCGGGGCGATCGTGCAAAATATCGCCCCAAGCGCGGAGATTGCGACTTATTGGTACGGTTCTGCCAATATCGTTAGTTGACAAATATAGATATCCTGTGAGTTAGGAGGAAGGCGCAAGAAATTATGCGGGATTTTTTGATCGTGCTGGTGCTTGACTCCTAACTCCTGAACTTTCCTATACATAAATACTTCACCCTTCATGCCTCCGAAGGTGGGTTTATAACTGTGAATACTTACTTTTTACCGACAATAAGCGAAATTTTAGCCTCCGAAGGCCAAGAAAATGACCTGAGTCTCTTTGATCCTAAGTTGGCGGGAGAAAACAACCGCCATCGATGTCCTGGAAGCCGTGGGGCTGCTCGGCTGAAAGCTGAACAGGAATGGTACGGGGCGATCGCAACTTTGAATCAAATGCTCGATCGGCAAAAACACTGTCTCTCACCAAATCCCAATTCCTGTCAAGGATTGGTGTTGTCGGGCCCATCATCAGTTTTGACTGACCCCGCTTTGGCCAACGGCTTTGCCAATTGGATTTTTACCAGTATTCCCGACAACGATGCAGCTTTGTGGTCTTTTCGGGCTAGACAAACTTTAGCTTTAATGCCGGCGGCTGATGTGCAAACATCAGTGCCTGCGGCGGCCCCGGCTTTGGCTTTGGCAAGTGGCGATCCTTTGGCGCACGAGCAGTTTTGTTTGGTTTTAACTGCTAGTTTTAGCCTGGTGATGGTTTTGGGTGAAAATTCTGCAGGAATTCCAGCTTTTCTATTTTCTTTCGATCCGCAAGTAGTCGCCAAAGCTTGGGAGGTTTTGCGGCGCCGGGTGACTGAAAGCGAATGTTTGCTTGCCAATTCTGACGGTAGCTTCAATTTATCAGTTAGCCAATTAACTAATAATTCTACTAAATTAGACGCGCTGTTCCAGCAGTTTTTGCCTGTGGAGCCAAATTATCAAACAGTGATGCAGTTCAGCCGCTTGCTGTTGCATAATTTGCCGGTTGGGAAAGATGAAGCAGGCAGGATAAAGGATGAAAGAATTGATGATGGTTTGAACCCGAGGCATAAAAAGTTATCGGCTACAGATATCAACTGCAAATCTCCAATTCCTCTAGCTACTAAAGAGGTGGAATTGCTACAGGCGATCGCCCATGAAGTCCGCACCCCTTTGGCTACCATTCGCACGCTGACTCGGCTGCTGCTGAAACGCCCCAAACTCGATGCGGTAGTGGTCAAGCGTTTGGAAACGATTGATGCTGAGTGTACCGCTCAGATTGATCGCTTCGGTTTAATTTTCCGCGCCGTGGAATTGGAAATGTCGCAAGCTAAAAATTCTGGCGTGCAGCTAACAGCAATGTCTCTCGGTGAAGTTCTGCAAAATAGCATTCCTCGCTGGCAAAAACAGGCGATTCAGCGCAACCACACTTTGGAAGTTATTGTGCCCCAAAAATTGCCGGCGGTAGTCAGCGATCCGACGATGCTGGATCAGGTTTTAACTAATTTGATTGAGAATTTTACTCGAACTTTGCCCTCGGGGAGTCGCATTCAGGTGGAGGTGACATTGGCGGGCGATCAGTTAAAGTTGCAGTTGGAATCGGAACACCTACCTGAAGGTAATGGCGCATCGACTTTTGCAGCTAAGGCGAATGCTCCTTTGCGCTCGATCGGGCCTTTGTTGATGGTGCAGCCGGAGACGGGAAGTTTGAGTTTAAACTTGAGCGTGACTAAGAATTTATTTCGAGCAGCAGGCGGCAAGTTAGTAATACGCCAGCGGCCGCAAAAAGGCGAAGTGATGACCATATTTTTGCCACTGCAATAGTCATATTAAACCCGCTAGACCACAACAAAATAAGTTCGTAGTGAGGACTTTATTCCGCATAAATCATAGAATTAAAGTCCTCACTACAAACCTTATTTAAAAATCAAGAGTTGGCATCGATAAAAATCTCAATAACAAACTCCGTTCCTTCTCCCAATGCAGAAATACAACTCAGTTTACCCCCATGTTTTTCTTCGACAATTTGACGGGCGATCGCCAGTCCTAACCCAGTTCCTTTGCCCACATCTTTAGTGGTAAATAAATGGTCGAAGATACGATTTTTTACCTCTTCTGACATTCCTTTTCCGTTATCGGCGATGGAAATTTTTACCTTTTCACTTTCTACTTTTGTCCGAATAGTGATGTGATTGGGATGGGCTTGAATTTCGGCAAAACTCCGTCCTTGATTCGATTATTCTAAGGCATCGATCGCATTTGCTAACAAATTCATAAATACCTGGTTTAATTGTCCCAAATAACATTTGACTTTGGGAATCTTGCCGTACTCTTTAATGATTTCAATTTCAGGATGCTTGTCGTTTGCTTTCAGGCGATGGCGTAAAATCATCAAAGTGCTATTGAGGCCTTCGTGGATATTGGCCTCAACTTTATGTGCCGTATCGGCGCGAGAGAAAGTGCGGAGAGAGGTGCTGATGTTTTTGATGCGCTCGCATCCTATTTTCATGGAACTCAACATTTTGGGTAAATCTTCTACTAGATAATCTAAATCTATTTCCTCTGCTTTCTTAATCAATTCTGCTTCTGATGGAGGAAACTTTTCTTGATAGAGGCGCAAATAATCAATTAAGTCTTGGAGTCCAGCATTAGCTTCATTAAGGTTCCCGGCAATAAAACCCACGGGGTTGTTGATTTCATGGGCAACCCCTGCCACTAGATTACCTAATGCTGACATCTTTTCACTTTGGATCATTTGCATCTGAGTTTGCTGAAGTTCATTCAAAGTCTGCTGCACTTGGTGATAGAGACGGGCATTCTCCAGAGCGATCGCCGCTTGACTAGAGAGAAAATTCAGCACTAGGAGGCGATCGCGACTAAACACCCCACTGGTTATTCGATTTTCTAGATACAAAATGCCGACCAAATTCCCCTGATTTAGAATTGGCAAACCCAGCAAACTCTCTGGTTGGTGACGATCTAAATAATCGTCAATCACAGGCAGATCAGTTTTGGCGTGATCAATGACAACTGCTGCTAGGGTGTTTTTGACATACTGGATTAATTTAACAGGAACGGTGGGATTATTCTCTAGGGGTTCCGTTTGCAGGCTAATGTTTTCCCAGGTAGCCATCGCCCGCACTTGCCATTGTTGATCTTGGCAGAGCATCAGTGCACAGCGATCGGCTCCCGAGTTTTGTAACATGGTTTTGGTGACAATTTGCAGCAACTCATCGAGGTCGATCGTGCTGGAGATGACTTGGGAGATTTGCAGCAGGGTAGAAAAATCTAGAGCCTGGTTGATGGAGGTACTGGAGGTAGTGTGGTGGGTGCTCGAATGAATTGAGTAGGTGGGATTGGTAAGGGTGGATAGGGTTTCTAAAATAGTGATGGGTTGGGCTGCCTGTTGTAAGATGGGGCGCAGCAGATCGGGATAACGTTTTTCTAGGTCATCGGTTTTGGCTTTTGCTCCCCAGCGAGCGTAACAATAGTAGGCTTCCTGCATATATCCTGCGGCAACTTTTTCTTTGCCCCAGCCGAGGTAGAATTTAGCGGCGAGTTCGTTTGCTAAGGCTTCTTCGTTGAGGAATTGGTTTTCTTTAGCGAGGAAGATCGCGCGATCGTAGAGGTCGATCGCCTCTGCTTTTTGTCCTAAAATTCGCTGCTGTTCGGCTCGAATTAAATCGCATTTGTGGGCAAAGTTCATGGGTGCATGAGTTGCCCAGTTAGTAAGTTGCTCAAGATCCTTGGTAACCGCTTCACTGATTGGCAACGTGTTTGTGTTTGCGAGTAGCGTGAGTGCATGATAGAAATAAAAGACTCCATAGAACACAGTCCCGATAATGGCACCAATTGTTTTCTCGGCAATATGAGCCATCTCCAGAGCTTCTTGGGGTTGCCCAAAATGGTAAGCTAGAACCAATTTATGAGCATAGACGCTCCCGATCGAGTAAGTATCTCCCGCTGACTGATGCTGAGGTAATCGCGTCGTTTCATCGTAAGCTGCTCCAACGAGTTTCTGGGGATCGTCGGCTTCACCTAGCCAATTTAAAACTGCTTGTTGATGAATTTGGTGAAAGTTCAGAGCAGTTGTTTGTTTGAGTTGGGCGATCGCCTCGGCATAGATTTCTTTCTCTTGCCCCAGTTGTAGAAGTTCATTTCCGGCCGCATAAGCAAGTTCACATCGGTTATGCACACAGTAAGCGGCGAACTCCAAATCTCCCGTTTCCAAACCCGCTTGATAGCCTTCGAGCAAAGGCATCAGTACAGTATGAAGTGGCTCCTGCCAAATGCGAACAAATGGATAAACTAAATTGATAATTTTCGCTTTAAAAGTCGATGCTTTCAATGTTTCCATCAAGGCGATCGCGATATCCGCAGCACGATTCCCGGCGACAATTTCCCCACCAAATGCACAGAGAATTAGTCCATAGGTTGAATAAGCATAGGGTGTTTGGATCGCATTCCCAAACAGCAGTGACAATTCAATTTGTTTGAGCACAATCAAGGGATAGAGCGCTGGCGAACCGATATAGGCTGCTGAAGCCATACTGCTGAGAATATTCATTGCAGCCAGCTTCTCTGGATCGCTCATCCTTGGTGAATTCATTACATCCACACTCATCAGTCGATCGCCAATAGCATTGAGAGCAGGGGCTACCATGTCTTGGGTAGGATGTTCTGGCAACTCAACATCCAACTCTTGAAGGATTGCCCGTGCTACCTGAATCGCCTCTGATAATTGATTGCGGGCAATCAAGGATTGAATCTTTATTTCTAAAGCTTTGACTTGTTCTAAGGGGTTTGACGTATATTGAATAACCGCCTCGACGCAAGCATCTACCCGCTCAAATGCGCCAATCAGACAGGCTGAATTAGCAGCTTCAATGTGCATTTCTAAAGTCAGAATGGGCTGTCTGATCCATTCATCAGAATTGTCAGTGGCTAAAAGTTGCAGCCCAATCTCACAGTATTGAGCCGATGCTGGGTAAGCAGCCGAAAGCCGTGCTTTATGCCCAGCCATCAGATTGAGGTTGGCTAGATGATCTCGCTGATCCTGAAGTGCAATGCGATCGATGCCCAGATTAAATTGACTGACAATCGCAAAAATTCTCTCCTCTAGTTTATCTGGTGAGGTGCGATCGAATAGTAATTGCCCAATGTGCAAATGGACGGATTGTTTTTGGTCTTCAGGAATCAGGGAATAGGCGGCTTGCTGGACGCGATCGTGCAGAAACTTGTAATTCACCACCTCGGAATTTTGTGCCTGATCCTGTTTTTCCTGCCCCAGATAAAACTTGTAGACTTCACTTTCAGGCAGGATTAACTCCTCTTGCAATGCCTTCCACAAATCCGCCGCCGTTTCTGTTTCTAATTGCTCAGAAACAACGGCCAAAGTACCCAAATCAAATTGATTGCCAATACAAGCCGCCAACTTTAAGACATTCTGAGTCGCTGGCGGCAATTTTTGCAACTGCAACGCCATAAACTCAACGATATCATCCGTCACTGCTAATGCTTTTACTTTGGCAATGTCGCAGTGCCAATTGCCACCATCAAAGTCAAACTTAATCAGCCCCTCATCGTGCAGAACTTTCAGGAATTGCACGCTAAAAAATGGATTGCCTTTGGTCTTTTGATAAATTAGTTGAGTTAATGGTTGTGCGATTTCTGGCGCACAGCTAAGCGTATCGGCAACGAGTTGATTTAAACTGGTTTCAGTCAGCGCGGCTAATGTAATCGTGTTGATTGCAGCTTGTGCTTTCCTAATCTCTTCTAGCGCCAACATCAAAGGATGAGCGGCAGAAACTTCATTGTCGCGATAAGCTCCAATTAATAAGAGATATCCGCCATCTGACTCGCTCATCAACAACTGCATCAATTTCAAAGATGCGGAATCAGCCCACTGCAAATCATCAAGGAAAATTACTAAGGGATGTTCTTTGGTTGTGAATACTTGCAGGAATTTTTGGAAAAGTAAATTAAAGCGGTTCTGTGCCGCTGTCCCAGACAGTTCTGTGGCGGTTGGCTGTTGACTGATGATTTGTTCTAGTTCAGGAATTACCTCAATAATTACTTGGGCGCTGTCGCCAAGTGCTGCTAAAATTTGGGTTTTCCAAGCCGCTAATTCAGCGTCGCTTTCACTCAGCAATTGCCCGATTAATTCTCGAAATGCTTGCACAAAAGCTGAGAAGGGAATATTGCGGTTAAATTGGTCGAATTTGCCTTTGATGAAGTAGCCGCGCTGGCGGACAATTGGTTTGTGGACTTCGTTGACAATGGCGGTTTTGCCAATCCCAGAAAAACCGGCGACTAACATTAACTCGCGCCTTCCCTGGTGTTCGGGAAGCGTTTCGGAACCAGAAATGCGATCGAACGCTGCTAATAATTCGGCGACTTCGGCTTCTCTCCCGTAGAGTTTTTCTGGGATGATGAACCGATCGCACACATCCCGACTTGCGATCGCAAAGCTTTCTATTTTACCACTTTCTTCTAATTGACGCAAACATAATTCTAAATCAAATTTCAGCCCCAACGCACTCTGATAGCGGTCTTCAGCATTCTTCGCCATCAATTTGCTGACAATCTCTGACAGTACCAGCGGGATTTGCGGATTGATTTCATGCAGCGATGGCGGTTCTTTGGCAATATGAGAGTGTACCAATTCCATCGGATCGATCGACTGAAACGGCAACTCTCCCGCCAGCAACTCGTAAAAAGTCACGCCCAGAGAGTAAAAATCAGTGCGGTAGTCAACGCCGCGATTCATCCTTCCGGTTTGTTCGGGAGACAAATAGCCGAGTGTGCCTTCGAGGACGTTGGGACTCATCAGGGTTTGAGTTTCCCTTGGTAGCAAAGATGCGATGCTAAAGTCAATCAGTTTGACTTGTTTGGTGTCGGGATTAATTAAAATATTGGCGGGTTTAATGTCTTTGTGAATGATGCGGTGGCGGTAAAGTATATCTAATGTATTGCTCAGGTCGATCGCTATTGGGAAAAACTCAACCAGAGATTGCACCGTTTTTCCTTTCCCCGTCCATTCCTTCAGAGAAATTCCCCCGAAATCTTCCACAATCAGGGCATAGCCGTTGCGGTAGGGTTCCAAGCTGTAGGTTTGGATGATTCCGGGCAAATTCAGGTTTTTGGCGATCGTGTATTGATTGCGAAAATGCAAGAGTTCGCTGAAGCTGGGATACTCATTTCGCAACACTTTGATGGCGACCGGTTTTTGGTCGCAGAGGCGAGTTCCGCGATAAACTAGGGTGCGAGTGCCTGAATAAATTCGAGCGACAATTTGATAGCCAGTTAGTTCTATCATAACAATAATTATTTTGCTGCTAAAATATTTTGTATTACTATTATAATCTAGTACAAATCAGATTCTTCCTTCGTCTTAATACTTAAAAATATAACAAATTTCGCAGCCCGCGAACAGCTAACCGTTAACGGTTAACCGACTTCGGTTAACCGTTAACAGTTAAGCGAATTCAGTTAACGGAATTCATTCTCGCTTCCAAGGCATCTCGCGCTTGTTCTCGATCGTCAAAATGGACTTTTTCAGTGCCCAAAATTTGATAATCTTCGTGTCCTTTCCCTGCAATCAGCACGCCATCTCCGGGTTTAGCGTCCATAATAGCAGTGCGAATTGCAGCGGCTCGATCGCACATCACGACGGGCTTTACTGCGGCGGGAATTCCTGCTAAAATATCCTCCAAAATGCGATCGGGATTTTCCGTGCGCGGATTGTCGGAAGTAACAACAGTTAAATCGGCTAATTCTGCAACGATTTTACCCATAATCGGGCGCTTAGTGCGATCGCGATCGCCACCGCAGCCAAACACGCAAATCATCTGACCCGGAATAAACGGCCGCGACGCCTTCAACAAGTTCTCCAAACTGTCTGGAGTGTGCGCGTAATCCACAATGACGCTAATATCTTGGTCGGGACTAATTTGCACCCGTTCCATCCGTCCCGGAACTCCCGAAAACTGAGATAATTTCTCCACAATTGCGGACAAATCTAAACCCAATCCTAAAACAGCACCGACAGCAGCCAACATATTTGATAAATTGAACTGACCGACTAAAGGCAAAGAAAAAGCTGTTTCGCCCTTGGGAGTGTGCAGCATTCCCTTAACTCCATTGGGCTGATACTGCAAATCAAAAGCATACAAATCTGCCGTTTTTAGAACAGTGCTGTAACTCCAAACTCGGTCGGAATTTAAAGTTTCAACTATCCGCTGCCCGTAGGGGTCGTCAATATTAATTACAGCGCGATTTTTGAGGTAATCAGAACCGAACAAAAGGGCTTTTGCCTCAAAATAATCCTCCATATCGCGGTGATAATCGAGGTGGTCTTGAGTCAAGTTTGTAAAGACAGCAACTTCAAAAGAACAGCCCAAAACTCGCTGCTGTGCTAATGCGTGGGAACTGACTTCCATCACGCCATGTTTGCATCCGGCTGCTACAGCTTCTGCTAATTGCTTTTGCAGGTCAACTGCAAAAGGTGTGGTGTAAAGTGCAGTTTGTTGGAAACCGGGCCAGCGAGTGTAAAGCGTGCCGAAAATCGCCGTCGGCAACTGCATTTGATTAAGCAGAAATTCGATTAAATGAGTTGTTGTAGTTTTGCCGTTAGTCCCGGTAACGCCGACAAGTTTTAATTTGCTAGCTGGATTGTCGTAAAAAGCAGTTGCTATTTGACCGCAAACTTGAGCCATATCCGCTGCTGCGATGACGCAGGGAACCTCTTCTAGCCCCCCCTTAGCAAGGGGGGGTTGGGGGGGTGTTTTCTCGGCGGCTGGGGTGGAAATTATGGCGGCAATTGCACCAGAGGCGATCGCACTTTGCCAAAAATCTCCCCCATCAACCCGAGTTCCCGGCATTCCCAAAAACAAATCCCCCGCCTGACAAGCGTGGGAATTAGTCGATAAACCCTTGACTTCGGCATCGAGGGCGGGATGTTGTGCGTCAAAGGAAATGCCGGGAACTGCTGCTAATAATTCTCTCAATTTCATCTGAAAAACTCCTCGCTTGAATGTCTTGAATATGACTGGCGGAACACATTGTTTGAGCCATTATCTACAGGTTTTTGCTGTGCGCGGTGCAAACCATAGGTTTTTTTTATGCGCGGTGTAACATCTATCGACCTAGAGTAAGCTGCAAACCGAGTACCCGAGGTCAGGATTAAAACCTGAGTTTTTGGGTAAATCGTATTATTGTGACCGATCAATTTGCAAATATTTCTGTAACATTTGCTCCAATTGGGCGACACTACAGCGGGGAGAAGGACGGGGTAACAGTTCTTCAGGGGAGAATGCAGCCTCGCCAGCAGAATTTCTTGGCTGGGGCTGCACTTTAAACAAAACTGGAACTTCGTACTGATAAGCTTGAAACCAGTCATCGCGTTCGGTAATATCTCTGACTTCGAGTTGAAACTTGAGGCTTTCAATCTGTTCGAGTTTTTCTTGCAACCCTTCGCACAAGTGGCATCCAGGTTTACTGTACAAAATCAATCGCATCATAACAGTAAGATTAAACTAGATCTTAAATTCTCGAACGTGCGATCGCAAGTTGACGAACCCAACGCGAGTAAGACGCAACTCACGGGTTTATTGGTCGCAATGCGCGATCGAAGTTATCTTAGCATTGGCAGCGAACAGATTACCGCACTTGACTATCAAAACACTACAACCCCATCCCTCTCTTTCTTCTCTTCCTCTGTGCCCTCTGCGCCTCTGCGGTAAAAAAATAAATCTAGTTCACCAATGAAAGAGTTAAATTTATTCACACCACCTAATTGTAAACTCAACCTTGACTAATAAATCAATCTTGAGTATAGTATATAAATAGCCCTACACAAAGGAGGCAGTATGGACTGCACCGAATACGCAGAAGCAAAGCGAAAAGCAGCTAAAAAAATTAGCGCCGACATTCGAGAACGCTGGAACAATCGCATCGTGACGCGAGGATTGCACTTGATGGGAGAAGCGGGGGCAGTGCAGTATTTGGCGGATTACGGGCGCGGAATTGGTACGGCAAAAGTTATTGGTTTTGCACTGTGCGCGGAGTCGGAAGGATACCCGGAAATGGCTTTTGGCTTTTGGAAAAGAGCGTTTGAATTGGAAACCGGAGAAAAGCCGATCGCCCAAAATCCTCCCAACAACTCTAGCACCAATCTTGCTCCGGCTGCAAAATCAACTACCGCTGCCAAAATAGAGACTGTTAATAACCCCGTAGTTCCGGAATTGCCGCCGCACTTACAGCCGGGAAAAATTGTCACGATGCAGCCGGTGGACGCGCCGAGTGAACGTTCTTATTACATCGAAAATCCCGATTATTGGGGACAGCCAAAGCGGGACGGGAACCGAGTTGTGGTCATTGCGACGCCAGATAAAGTATACTACCAATCGCGATCGACTAACCTGCGACAGCAAGCATCAATTGAGATCGATCGTACATTAATCGACACAGCCGCTAAAATTGGCACCTTTGTTTTAGACGGCGAACTGTATTACAAAAGCTATACGGGCAGCGAACACCGCACGGGCGCGCAAGCTGCTACAGTTAATATAGAAAGCGGTTTCCCGACGACCCAGCCAACGGCAGTTTATGCGATTTTCAAATGTTTGTTTTCCCACGGCAAAGACTTGACTCCGTTGGCGGAATCGGAACGAATTACAGCCGGAGTTGCAGTTGGCGAAATGCTGGTAAGTTTATCTTCGGAATTTGAAATTGTACCGACATCTCGCACCGCAGCCGAAAAACTTTTACTGGCTAGTCAGCAGGAAGCTGAAAACAGAGAAGGAGAAGTTTGGATTTTACACAACTCCCCCTATGTCGGTGGCAAAGATATTAAGAAATATCCGATGGTGCGGACTAAATACTGTCAGGAATACGACTTATTTATTGTCGGGTTGACTGCGACTAAAGTTGCAGGGCGGCCGTTTAGTGCGATCGAGGTGGCGCAAGAAATCGCGGGCAAATTAGTGCCGATCGGAACAGTGGGAACGGGCTTTAGCAGCGCGGAAATGCAGGAAATTGCCCGATTGTACGAGGCTAACCCTCGCGGAGTCAAAATTAAAGTGCGATCGCAGGGTTTGACGGAAAGTGGCAAATTATGGCACGCACGATTTCTGGAGTTTTGTTAAATTTGTAGGGAAACGGCACTGCCGTGTCCTACCGAACTCTGCTAATTTCAACAGATATTATCACACGAAATCAGCGTCCGAAATGATAACTCACAAACAAAAAAACAATGATTAAAATTTTACACCTTTCAGACATTCACATGGGAAGCGGCTTTTCTCACGGCCGCATTAATCCAGCAACCGGTTTAAATACGCGGCTGGAAGACTTCGCAGCGACGCTGAGCAAATGTATGGATAGAGCAATTTCGGAACCCGTAGATTTAGTCATATTCGGCGGCGATGCTTTCCCAGATTCAACGCCGCCACCGTTTGTCAAAGAGGCTTTTGCGCGTCAATTCAGCCGCTTAGTTGACGCGCAAATTCCGACGGTTTTGCTAGTAGGAAATCACGACCAACATTCTCAGGGACAGGGCGGCGCGAGTTTGGGGATTTACCGGACTTTGGGAATACCTAAGTTTATTGTAGGCGATCGCCTGGAAACTCACCTCATACACACCCGTAATGGCGCTGTACAGGTGGTTACACTGCCTTGGTTGACGCGATCGACCTTAATGACGCGATCCGAGACTGAAAGCCTTTCTGTGAGCGATGTTAACCAATTATTAACCGAAAAACTGACGATCGCAATGGAAGGCGAAATCCGCCGCCTCAACCCCGAAATCCCCACTATACTTTTAGCACACTTAATGGCAGATAAAGCCAGCTTGGGCGCGGAACGTTTTTTAGCAGTTGGTAAAGGTTTTAACATACCCGTTTCCATGCTAACACGCCCTTGTTTCGACTACGTTGCCCTCGGCCACGTCCACAAACATCAAAATCTGAATTTATCCAACAATCCGCCCGTAATTTATCCGGGAAGCATCGAACGAGTTGACTTTAGCGAAGAGAAAGAAGACAAAGGTTTTGTGTTAGTTAATTTGGAACGGGGAAAAGCTGAGTGGGAATTTTGCGCGTTACCCGTGCGAGTGTTTCTGACGATTAAGGTAAAGGTGTCTGAATCGGAAAACCCGCAAGCTGACTTGGTTAAAGCCATTGGGAAGAAGCAAATCCAAGATGCTGTCGTGAGATTAGTTTACCAATTGCGATCGGAACAATTAGACTTAATAGATAACGCAGAATTGCACGCACTTCTGGGCGAAGCCCACAGCTACACAATCCAGCCGGAATTAGTCAGTCAGCTAGCGAGGCCGAGGTTGCCAGAATTGAATGCCAATAATAGTATAGAACCGTTAGACGCTTTGAAAACTTATTTAGCAAGTCGGGAAGATTTGAAAGATATTACTGAGAGTATGTTAGAAGCCGCGCAGGGTTTGTTGGGCATTGAAGAAGAAGTTTTGGTCGAATTTTAGGTAAGTTATATCAATTCTGATTTACCGGAATGATTTAACCGCAGAGAACGCAGAGAACACAGAGGAAGATCAGAGAGAGATGAATAATTCCAATACTAACGGATTTGATATAACTAGAGAGAGAAACGAATAATTCCGATAAGGAGTGGATTTGATATTATATCATTTTCGTTCTAACCCTTAACCTCCACACCCCCGAAAACCTCACCCACCGCCAACCGAGCCCCATTGGCAAAATCTACCCCAGATTGCACCTTTTTCCCCGCCAACTGCACCTCTCGCAATAATAACAAACCATCGCCAGTTTGGACGATCGCCCCAAAGCCCTTCACAACCTTAACAACCTCCCCATTTGCGCCCGACAACTGGGCTAAAAGCGGCCAATCGCGTTCCAAAACCCTCAACTCCGGCGGCATTTGCAGCCAATATTCCGGCCCCACGGGCACAGTTGCGATCACTTTCAGAGAATTACCGCGAAAACTCGTAGTGCAATCCGGGAAAAAACCCCTAACTTGATTATGAAGGGCGATCGAACTTTTCGACCAATCCAACACAAAATCAGCACCCTTAATCATCGGCGCATAAGTCGCCTCAGCCTCATTTTGAGCAACCGCTTCAATCTTCCCATCCCTCAACTTAACCAAAGTTTCCACCAACAAATCCGCCCCAATTTCTGACAGTCTGTCACCTAAAGAATCAGCATTATCCAAAAGCGTAATCCCCGCAAAATCCTTCAACAGCATCGCCCCAGTATCCATCCCAGCATCCATCAGCATCGTGGTAATTCCAGTTTCCTTTTCCCCGTCATAAAGACAGCGCTGAATCGGTGCCGCCCCGCGATACTTCGGCAAAATCGAACCGTGAACATTAACGCAAGCCAAACTAGGAATATCCAGAATTGCTTGAGACAAAATCTGGCCGTAAGCCACCACTACAAACACATCGGCTTCCGCTTCCCGCAATTTGGCAATTATTTCGGGATCTTTCTTGATTCGTGACGGCTGCAAAACTGGGAGACTGTGATTTAAAGCCGCTATTTTGACGGGTGAAGGCATCAATTGATTGCCTCTTCCCCGGCGTTTATCCGGCTGAGTGACAACAGCTACCACCTCGAATTCGGGATGACTCAGCAAACTGGACAAAGTGGGAACAGCAAAATCGGGAGTGCCGAAAAAAACAATTTTCATAGATTTTTAGTTAAGTAGAACAGCCAGAAAAAACCATAACATATTACAGGGTCGATGTTAAGCATCTGCATACTATACAGTTAAAAGTATCGGCAATTCACTAATTTGCTGAAACTGCTGTCTAATTTGATTTAGGATATTTTCATCTACAGTTTCAACATCGTATGCGCTACTATCTACTGCGGTGATTATTAACCAAGGCTGATTTTCATTCAGAAGATAGCCTTGAAACTTACCGTCAATTACTTGCGTGATTTCTGCTACTAATTTTAACAACAATTCACTGGAAATTAATTGCCGATTGTCTGCTATTTGACAAAGTTTTTCGGCTGTTGTTCCTAGACATTCTAAGTTAGTAATTTGCCACTGAGTTGTTGCAATTGCGGGGGCGATTATCTCTAGGATAGCTATGAGGTTGACAGCGAGAAAACCGTCAGGGGTTGAGTCACTAATCGTAATACCGCGCATGGTTTTTAGTCCTGTTTTTATGGTATATCTAAGGGAGAACCACCACCGCCTTGTCTTTTGAAACCAGATCGCACTCCAATTTGGCGATCGTTAAATTGCCACAGGTGTTGATGAGGGGGAGGTGCATGGTTGGGGCGTGGGTTGCCATTTCTATAGGTGGGACTGGTGAAGTCAATATCGCGAACTGGATAGCCGTTACTGTCAAATTCACGAGCTTGATAAATTCTATGATTAATTATATCCCATCGCAGTTGTGAATGAGGCCCAATAGCGCTGCTGTCAGGCAGGGGTCTGTTACTTCCTGGTAAGCGTTTTGGCTCTTGTTGTTCAAATACTATTGTGCCGTCAGCATAGCATGAGTGGATTGCGCGATCGGGGGTGAACATAAACCTATTTTATTACTTTTAGGAAGTCGCGATCGCCTTAATTAAATCGTCTTAATTAAATCATAAGCTGTTGTGACATTTAAATCAATTTTTCACTCCAGCAAGCAATCTCAAATCTAAAATCGACTGACAGACTCTTTTTCATAGGTAGCGATTGGCTGATTTGTAATAATTGAGTAGAGAACATCTGGGTCTAAATCTGCTCCATTGTCCCAGTAAATAGTCCCCAAATCTGGATTAATTTTGACTTGAAGAAAGTAACTCAGGTCTTCTAAAGGGGAAAATATTCCCGTGAATTCAATCAGTTGACTGATATCAACAACTCCCTCTATATCGTCTTCAAACTTGAGATGTAGTTGATATAATTCTAACGGCTTAACCGAGATAATATCTTTAAGCATTTGCATACTTGTCTTTTGAAGCCTAATCGCGCCATTTCTTAAAAGCTGAACTCCAGACTAAGGTTTTCACTCCTTCAACTCCGCCATCAAGTCGGCAACTGTACCACGACGTACATTGCCTTGTGCATAATCTTTCTCTGACTCTGCAACTGCTTGTAACAGTTCATCTCGACGCGGTTGTTTAAGTCGGTTTTGAATGATATCGATCAGGATAATCTGTTCTTCTGGTGAAAGAGATTCTACGGTTTCTATTGCTTGTTGAAAAAGAGATATTTTTTCAGCGGGAGTCATTTTTCGGCTGAGGTTGTAATCAGTCTATTTTAGCCTAAATTTGGTAAGCGCGATCGCCTTAATTAAATCATAGTTTTTTTAACGATCGGCAGTTCTTCCTTAGAATAATTTTAGCACAGAGAAGGTGATTTTTCAAACATAAATCGATTTATTTCGGCGCACTAATATCAAAAACCTGTAGTGGCGGGTTCACAAAAATATTTGTCACCCATCGACAAATCCTATAAACCCGCCCCGCCCTCACGCAGATGCTAAATAATCAGATTTTCAGGGTTATTTGAGGTTGTTGGTGAGGTGGGGGCGGGTTTAGTGAAATTGTTTGTGGGCTACCAATATTTCGGCGAACCCGCCCCTACCGAAATTGTGCCTATTTAACCGGATTTGCTATCACTCCTGAAATTTTTTGAAAGCGCTAGGGCACTACTGGGAAATCCAACAAAAGAGCAAAAAAGCAAAGAAGATTACACACAGGCAAGACCCCCCTCCGCTATCTTCTTCCTCCCGGTGCAAAGGTTCCGCTGCGGCTGCTTGACGTTGAGGTGCTATTGCTTCTGCTTCCCGGCGTTGACGTGCCCTTTTTTCTTCCTCCTGGCGCTGACGTTCCGCTTCTGCTTCCCGTTTTCTCTCCTCTAATGTACCCAAAGCCACATCGCGAATATGCAGTACACCCGGTAAACTCGGATCAATTTGCAAAGCGCGATTAAAATCTTCAATTGCCTGTTCTAACTCTCCTAATTTATGAAAAACTAGCCCGCGATGATGGTAAGTATGAGCATCATTAGGATTTAATCGCAATACCAGGTCAAAATCGGCAATAGCGCCCTTATAATCGCCAACTTGATAATAAGCCAAACCGCGCTGAATATTCGCGTCTAAGCGAGAACTATCTAACTGTAAAACTTGATAAAAATCTGTAATTGCCGAGGAATATTCCCCATTCTTTGCCCGTTGTAAACCCCGTTGCCAACAAGACTCGATCGCGCTTAATTGTAAATCCGCCCCCAAACCTTGCAAGCATTGATTTAGTTGGGTTACATAGGGCAAATCATCAATGGTTAAAGCTGCCGCCAAAACACTTAATAACTGACTTTGTTCTGGAATAGGCAAACCATGCAATTTTAACCAATCTTGGACAGATAAATACAACTGTGCTGTTGCCCACTGCTTGTCACCCAAACTCAACAGAGATAGAGCTAAATCCAAACGCAAATCAGGAATCAATGCCGACTCTTCTTCAGCCAATTTGTCATATAATTCCTGATAATAACCCACAGCAATTTCTATGACAGTCTGCTGTTCCTCAGCGGGCATTTTTGCCAACATATCCGGGAGTAACTGCGGTAGCAAAGGTGTTTTTCGCTCATCTGGAGGCAGAAACATCAGACAATATTCATCAACAATTAACCCGGCGATTAAAGCATGGGATATCCCGATAAATTCAGCCAAATCATTATAATCATTTTTGTGCAAATGATAAGGGCGATGAATTTCGCTTAAATCTTCTCCTTCCTCTAGCGCACCGCGTTCAAT
>ENA-ORBV01000805-ORBV01000805.1-microbial-mat-metagenome-genome-assembly--contig:-NODE-805-length-71555-cov-41.987255_pt1 | contig 71555 bp, 68 predicted proteins | sample MGYA00237777_ERZ505514 | MGnify/ENA primary metagenome ERZ505514 (study PRJEB26160, sample SAMN06269048) | microbial mat metagenome | isolation source: Oligotrophic lake microbial mat | place...
TTCAAGCAGAAGACGGCATACGAGATTCGCCTTAGTCTCGTGGGCTCGGAGATGTGTATAAGAGACAGCCCCAGGGGGGGGGCAGAAGGGATCGACATGAGCAAAGGGCTGATTTGCACGATTGCCGGGACCAAGGGCGTGGCGATGTGCCGCGCGATGGCGACGGCGCTGGAGAAAAAGGCCACGAAGCTGGAGGCGATGGAGGACGCGGACGCGGACGCGCTGGCGCTGGCTGACCAGCACGCGATGTCGGGTTCCAACGTCGCCCAGCCCGGCGATCCCAGCACGGATCCCCAATACCCGACGCCGCCAAGACAGTCTCCGAACGGCTCGGTCGCTCGGCGTCGCCTCAACTCGGCGTGCCCCATCTGCACGCCGGGAGCGAAAGGGCTTTTCAAATGGGGCGACGCACTCGATCATCTACTGGCTTCGCACCCTTCCCTGGTGAGCTGGGAGCGAAATATGCTTGACCGAGGCGCTCTCCTCGGAGGCTTCCGGTGTTGCTGCGGGTTCGTCACGACGTCTACGGACTCGATGATGGACCACCTCAAGCAAACAGACCTGGTGGACCACTTCACCCTCGCCAAAATTGGGGCGCCAGAATGAGTGGATTCCGGAGACCGTGTCGTGTGGGTTTTCCCCTCACACGCGTTGCCGGAGCCGCACCCGCTGCTCGTCTTCGGCATTCGCCTGGACGCAACATCGCCCCCCGCCCGCACCGGATGGTGGTGGTGGTGGAGGGCATTGGGCAGACGAAGGAAATGGACTCCATGATCGCAAAAACGGGTAGACGTGAAACGGACTGGCTGGAGGTGAACCAGGTTCACCAAGGGGACGCGCCCACGCTGCTTCGGAGGATCGAACCGGACAGTGTTGCCTGTAGCGTGTGGTCGCCACCCTACCACCTAGGCAAAAAATACGAGGCCGGGCAGTCGTTTGAGCAATGGCAAACGCTCTTGCGCGAGACGATTGCGGCCCATTTCGGCATCGTAAAGCCCGGCGGGTTTCTGGTGGTCAACATCGCCGACATCCTGTGCTTTCCTGATCCGAGTCTGCCTCGCATTCAACTGCCCAACATCACCCGCCAGAATGCCCGTATCACGCGGAATGCTGTTTTGGCCGCCAAGGAACAGAACCCCGGCCTTAACCGATACCAGTTGGCGGCCCTCTTGGGTTGCAGCGAGCAGACCATCGACAGGCGCGTAAACGGCAACAACATCAGAGGCGGAAAGTACTCTGTGCAGACGCGGGTGCAGCTTGTCGGCCATTACTTGCAGGACTATGCACAACAGGCTGGTTTTTCACTCTACGACAGGCGCGTATGGGTGAAAGATGCGGCTTGGGAGAACTCTCAGTGGCACTCTTCATCTTACAAAGCGGTTGATGAATTCGAATACCTCTACTTTTTCTGGAAGCCGGGGGAGTCGCAGATAAACCGAGCCCGTATCGCCCGGACCGAGTGGGTTGAGTGGGGAAGCCGCGCTGTATGGAAGTTTCCATCCGTTCGTCGTAACGATTGCCACGAGGCGAAGTTTCCAGTCGAGTTGCCAACGCGCGTGATACGACTGTTGACCGACCCAGGCGACTTGGTTCTCGACTGCTTCATGGGCAGCGGCACAACAGCGGTTGCAGCTGTCAACTGGGACCGCCGCTTCATCGGGATCGAACTCATGGAGGAGTACGTCAGATTAGCCACCGGCAACATCGCTCGCGCCAAGGACCACTTCACCCTCGCCAAGATTGGGGCGCCAGAATGATCCAGGAACGCCCGTACACCGTTGACGAACTCACCGCAACCGAGTGGATTCCGGAGACCGTGTCCGTTTGGACGCAACATCGCCCCCCGCCCGCACCCCAAAGAAAGGAAGAAAGCCCAATGCCCTCCACCACCACCATCCCCACTCCGTTCGATCGTGCCGCCTACGACATCGCCTTGGTGGACTTCGGCCTCACGCCACGAGCGATACTTGCCCGGCTTGGGCACGGTCGTGCCCTGCTGGCCCGCGTGGGCCTCGGCCAGGTCTACGATGCCGCCCGAGATGCCGCCCGGGCCACACGTATCGCCGCCTGTCTCGCCGCCAATGCCGCCGAAATCGCTGCCGTCGATGCCGCCTACGCCGTCTACGCCGCCGCCTACCGCGAAGCCCTGGCCGCAGCAGCGGAGCAGGCAGAATGACCACCGTCTACATCTCCGGCCCCATGCGGGGGATCCCGCGATACAACTTCCCGGCGTTCGACGCCGCGCGTGATGCGCTGGTCGCCCAGGGCTTCACGGTCCTGAGCCCGGCGGACATAGACCGCGCGCACGGGTTCTGCGAGACGGACCCGGAGCCCGGGCCAGAGACGCTCCGTGCAATGCTGGCTCGCGACGCCGAGGCGGTGCTCATCTCCGACCGCGTCGTGCTGCTGGATAACTGGCGCCGCTCCCGAGGGGCAGTGGCCGAGGCGATGCTGGCGGTTGCGGCCGGCATCCCGCTCTACGACCAGGGCGGATCCAAGGTCGCGGTGACGGTGGCGATCGAGGTCGCGCCGGCCGCGGACGAGCCCAGCCACCCGACGCTTGCCACCAGGCACGCCCACCAGGCCATATCCCTCGCAATCCAGTTCATCCGCGCCAACCACAGCGACTTCCTCGCGCGGTACCGCGGCGGCCCTCGCGGCGTGTTCGAGCGGTGGGTGGTCTGGAGCCTGCTCTATGACTGCGGGTATGCCAACAACCGATTCTCGTGGACGGAGATCGCGGCGGTCTCGGCGCGAACGGGGCACACGACCCTGGTCCAGGCGTACCGGGACCTCGCGCCGCTCCGGGCCACGGTAGAGTGGCGAGCGTTCGTGCAGGAGTGGATCCAGTACCAGGTCTCGGCCCGCGCCGCCAGCGAAGTGATTGAAGTGCTGTTCCAGAAGTGGTTGGAGACGAAGATGCCGCGCCGTCCCAGGGTAAAAACATGAGCAACACGCGAAGATCGCCCGTGCCGCTCTCTCCGCCGGCCCCGGAGTTCACCAAGTGGAACAAGGAGGCGGAGGCGGCCGGCGTCGTCCGCCGCGTGTCCAGCATGTGCGACCTGTTCGAGGAGTTCGACGGGCGCGTGGTGGACCAGCAGAACAAGCCGGTGGAGATGAAGCACCACAAGGGTCGGTTCTGGACGGTGCCCCTGCTCCGGGCGCGGGTGTTCCAGCTCATCGAGGAGACGCCGTGGCTGGAGTGGCTCCTGCTCACCAAGCGCCCGCAGAACGTGACGACGATGGTGCCGCCGGCGTGGCTCACGCGCTGGCCCACCAACGTGATGACGGGCACGAGCCCGTGCGACCAGGAGACGGCCGACGCGAGCATCCCGGACCTGCTCAAGGTGCCAGGCCGGCGATTCCTCTCGTGCGAGCCGATGATTGGCCCCGTCAACCTGCGCCGCATCAAGACGGGGCGATCGGAGTGGACGAACGTCTTGAGCGGAACCTTCGAGGCGCTCGACACCATCGACGGCGGTGCGATCGTCGGATCTGGGCCCAAGGTCCACTGGGTCATCACCGGCGGCGAGTCTGGTGGTGGCCAGCGCGACTGCGAGCCCGCGTGGCAGGAGTCGATCGTCGCCCAGTGCAAGGCGGAGGGCGTGCCGGTGTTCATCAAGCAGGACTCGGGCCTCAAGCCAAGCAAGCAGGGCCGGCTGTCCGACGCGGCGTGGGCGTTCAAGCAGCACCCGGTGTCGCACGTGCCCGCGGCAGTGTCGTGAGCAGGGAGAGCGTTTGTGTGGATAGATCCTTTTCAGAACTCGCCCTGTGCTCTGGATCTGGCCTCGGCCTCTCCGAAGCCCTCCATCTTCTTCTACCGGCGATTCGCACGGTCGCTCATGTGGAGATCGAGGCGTATGTCGCTGCGCTCCTGGCGACTCGCATACGAGAACAAAGCCTGGCTCCGGCGCCTGTGTGGACTGATCTGCGAACCTTCGACCCAGCCCCCTTCGTGGGCGTGGACTTCCTCACGGCTGGCTACCCCTGCCAGCCCTTCAGCTACGCCGGCAAAGGCCTTGGAAGCAGCGATCGTCGCCACCTATGGCCCCACGTCGCTCGGGTCGTTGGCGTCACGCAGCCCGGCGTCGTGTTCCTCGAGAACGTCCGAGGGCATGTCCGCCGGGGGCTCGATTTTGTTCTCGGTGAGCTTCGATCAATGGGCTACCGAACTCGAGCGGGACTGTTTACGGCGGCGGAAGTCGGCGCGCCGCACCTTCGCCCGAGAGTCTTCATCTACGGAGTACTGGCCAACCCCCCGCAACAACACGACCGGCGGGCCGGAGTTGATGGGCGGGAGCAAGGCGGCGCGGGCGGACGGCCGGGAGGCGTCGAGGGATTGGCCGACACCAACGCGGTGCGCTTCCCGCACCACCCACGCGGTTGCAAACCCGACCAAGCAGCGCCCGAGTCTGTCGGGGCAGGCCCAAGAGCAGGACTGGAGTGCAGCCGATTCGTCTTCCCCCCCGGACCAGCCAACGCCGACGCCTGGCGCGGGATCCTCCGCGACTGCCCCCACCTCGCTCCGGCTCTTGAACGCGGACTTCGTGGATTGGCTCCAGGGCTGGCCAATCGGTTGGACCGATTTGGACTCACCGGCAACGGAGTTGTCGTCCTACAGGCGGCGTATGCGCTCCTGTCTCTCGTGGCTTGTGACGTCGCAGAGACCGGGTGAGAAGTTGTCGGTACAGATGTCTTGACAGTTGTCGGGACAAGTGGTATTCTGGGAGCCTCCATGAGCAAGAAGCAGGGACGTAAGGTGGCCAGGAAGAAGGACAGGAGCGAGGAGCAGGTCGCACGAGATTTCGTGTCGCTGTTCCGGGGCCGCCCAGGCTCCATGAAGGCCACCATCGACTTCCGCATTACCCATGAGGAGAAGGACGCTTGGGACGCGGCGGCGAAGGCCTCCGGCCTCACGCTCTCGGAGTGGATCCGCCAGTGCTGCACCTTCGTGGTCATGGGCAAGCTCAAGGCCACACTGGAGTCGCACCGGAGCTTTGTGCCGGAGAACGTGGCCGAGATGTTCCAGATCACTGCGCATGAGCGTGCGGCGGCCGCGGGCGACGGCACCTTCACGGTGGAGATCGAGACCAAGAGCGAAAGACTCGTTTTCAGCGGCGTCAGCAGCGTGGCCATGACGGTGCTCGCGTCGATGCTGCAAAAGCGCACGAGCCTGGACGATCGAATCACGTTCCTCAAGGCCCAGGCCGGCGTCGTCTGCTCGTGGACGCTCAAGGCGGCTGACGATGGCGAAGATGAGGCACGACGCGTGGAGCTTGACGGCGACCCGATTCCGGAGTGAGCATGGCGCGCGGCAGGCGATGGCGTCCAAAACAAGCCGTTCGGTGTGAGAAGTGCGGTTGGCGAGGCCGCTGTGGTCGCGTGTCCTCAGTGTGGGCATTGGCACCCGAAGAAAGAACCAGACAATGAAGTTCACCTGTGATCGCGAAGGTTTCCAGAGCGCCCTTGGTCTCGCGGCGCTTGCGGTGGCTGGCCGCTCGCCACGCCCCCAGCTCACCTGCGTCCACATCATCGCGACGAAGGCCAATGGCGTCTCCTCGGTGAGGCTCGAGGGCATGGATGGTGAGATCAGCCTTCGCCTGGACTTCGCGAGGGTCGAGGTCGAGACCCCGGGGCGAGCCCTCATCCCGGCGGCGAAGCTCTCCCAGATCGTCTCCGCCCAGACCGACCCCACCTTCACCATGGAGGCCGAGGGCGCGTTCCTGCACGTGCGCGGCACCGACGCCCACTTCAAGGTCTATGGGTACCCGCCCGCGGACTTCCCGCCCATCGAGACGCCTGGCGAGGCGAAGTTCTCGGTGCCGGCGGACCTGATTATGAAGGCGGTGCGGTCGACCATCTACGCGACGGCCAAGGAGCACACCCGCTACGCGATCAATGGGGTGCTGCTGCTCCGCGAGGGCAAGACCCTGGAGGCGGTGGCGACGGACGGGCGCCGGCTCGCGATCTACACGCGCGACGGCTCGCACTTCGCCGGCAAGTTCAATGTGCTCGTCCCGACCAAGGCGCTGAGCACGCTCATCAAGCTGCTCGACCAGCCGGATGAGATGGTCCACATCTCCTCTGACGGCTATGACGGCACCCAGATGGCCATGGCGATCGGCGACGTGAACGCGCCGCGGGCGGTGCTCACGACCTCGCTGATTGAGGGCGCGTTCCCTCCCTACCGCGACGTCCTCCCCAAGGAGAACGACATCATCATCACCTTCAACGTCGCCAAGTTCAACGCGGCGATTCAGAAGGCGGCGCTGCTCACGAACGAGGAGTCCCGCGGCGTGCGATTCGCCTTCAAGAAGGGGAGCGACCGCGTGGAGATCACGAGCCGCGCCCCGGAACAGGGCGAGGCTGAGGTCGGATGCGGCATCGAGTCGGCCAAGGGCCTGACGTCGGACCTCGAGATCGGCTTCAATCCGGCCTTCCTCCGCGACGTGCTCAGGGTCGTCGACGGCGAAACAGTGGAGTTCCACCTGAAGGCGCCCAACAAGCCGGGCCTGTTCGTCTCCGGCCCACAGCGCTGCGTGGTGATGCCGGTCGCGCTCACATGATCTGCCCCATCTGCCAGAATGTGTTCAACGGGTGGTCGGGGCGTCTAATGGTGTGGAGAACCCACCAATGGCCCGACGCTCCAGCGTGTCTGTCAACGCAAGCCCAGAAACCAATCTGTTCCGCTCCGACGACCTGGGCGGCAGCGATGGCCGCGCCGTCCGGGCGATTCAGATCACATGCAAGGCCGAGGAGACCAACGGGCTCGAGTACCGGCTCGAGGATCCCGAAGACCCGGCCGGCGAGTGGGCGCTGCTGGACGCGGGCGAGTCCACGCTTCTCATCGGGGCCGGGCAAACCGGGCGGATCGGCCACATCATCGGGCGAGGCTCCGGCGGCGCCACCGTCGCAATCGTCGAGGTCGTGCAGCCGTAATGCCAAACCTCTCCCTCGCCATGTTCACGTCCGGCACCTCCGATGCCTCCATCGGAGATGTGGCGATCACCAACCCCTCCACGTCCCTCATCCAGGAGGCGGTGACGGGCACCGCGGCCACGTGGGGCACCGCCACTCTCGAGCCTGGTGAGGAGTCGCAGGGCCACCTGGTGACCAATCCGGTCTACGACATGCCTCCCGAGGCCGCCCCCGTGGGCCTGCTGGCCCAGGTCCACTGCTATTCCTTCACCTCGAACAACGGGCTGACCGAGGCGGCCTTCCGCTTCATGCTCGCCGGCTCGCCGATCGGCTCCGACGGCGCTGGCGGCGGGCGCACTGTCGGCAAGAGCTCGGATGCCGCCGCTAACGTCCTGCTCTACGGCGGTCGCAACGCGCTGCTGGGCACAACCCCCACGCTGGCGAACGTGCTGGCCTCGACGTGGGGCCACCGCTTCCAGGCGACAAACCCGACCGGCTCCCAAGACGTCCTCCGCAACGGGTTCATGGACCAGGCCGTGTACTGGGAGGGCACGATCGCGTGCCGCCTCACGCGCACCAGCCCGCTCTCGGTCGAGGTCGGCCACCAGATCGGCGTCCACGCCCGGCACTCGATCATCGGCACCCGCGACCCCGAGCACGTCCTGATCCGGTACGCGCTGACGTCCTACCCGGGCGGCTACACCCCCAGGACCTACGCGAACCCCATCCCGGGCGACCCGGGCGGCGCCACCCTCTCCGAGGCCACCGCCGGCCGCGGCTGGTACTGGGCGATCCGCCCCACAGTGGCCGGCACCTACACCGTCCGGGCCGAGATGTTCGTGCGGGATGGCACGACGTGGAAGCGGTGCCAGTCGAACATCGTCACGTTCACGGCCACGGCCTCGACCCGGACGCTGCGCTATCTCAACCCGTCCACCGGCAACGACGCCAACTCCGGCGTCTCCGCCGGCGCGGCGTGGGCGACGCTGGCCCCCGCGCACACGGCCCTGAACGGCAAGCGTGGGTGGGAGTTCGTGCTGGCCGACGACACCACCCTCAACATGACGGCGACCGGCCCCAACTTCCAGAACCTCACCAACGTCATCGTCCGCCGCTCCGCCGATGGGGCGGCCAAGCCCATTATCTCGATGAACGCCTCGGCGAACGCCTGGCAGTTCGGCTCGGCCACCGATCTCGTCTTCGTCGGCATCACGGTCGTTGGCAACTCCGGCTCCGGCCTCATCAACGAGCAGACCAACTTCCTGCACTCGCCCAGCAGCATCAACCGCCTCTCCCTCATCGACTGCACCGGCACCGCCGTCCAGTCCATGATCGAGGGCAACAACCTCTGCTGCGTCCTCCTGCAAGGCTGCACCCTCACCAACTTCAGCCGCTACGGCTCCTACCTCGGCTCCTCGGACGACGCCAAGCCAACCGGCATGTTCTGTGCCTGGGGCGTGTCGCTCACGACCTCCGACCAGGAGACGGGGGAGGGCGGCTTCCGATTCAACAACATCACCACCACCCGCCTCTGGGCCCAGTGCGCCACCTTCAACTTCTGCGCCTTTGACGCCAACGGCACCGACCACTCGGCCATCCGCCGCGGCTGGTCGTTCTGCTTCATGAACCGCTGCTCCTTCCTGGGCAACACGGTGGGGGCATCCCACCCACCCACGGGCTCGGCCTCCCGCGGCCCCGCTGAGTGGGCGTGCACCTTCCACGGCTGCTACGTCGAGACGGCCAACTTCAACGCCTTTTCGCGCCAGGGCCACCACGTTTGCTTTTCCCACTGCATCATCAAGTCCACCGCCCAGATCGCGGGTCGCGCGGGGTTCATCTACCGCTACTCGATGGTCAACTGCCTGTTCATCGTCCCCGACGGCTCGGCCGACATCGCCGTCCTCGACACCGCCAACCTCACCGATCTCTACTTCGTGGGCATCCACCTCTCGGGGTGCGTGCAGGTCTACGAGGAGGCCCTTGCCACCGTCACCGCCATCCCCCTGGTGCGCAACACCACCGCGGTCACGCTCTTTGACGAGACCGCCGCGTGGGCGTACTGCTCGATCGCCAAGGCCGTCGCCCAGCGTGACGCCAACGTGAGCCTCGCCGATGCAACCGCCGTGAACGCGACCGCCGCGGCCATCGGCTTCGAGGTGCTGGCGATCGAGGGCTCCGACATTGACGAAGGCGCCGGCTGGACCGCCGCCGGGCTCGACACCCTGCCCAACGTGGCCGCGTTCTTCGCGGAGGATGCTCGCGGGATCCTGCACGACCCCGCCGACACCGACTGGAACCGCGGCGCGGTGGGCCTCACCTCCGACGACACCGCCGCCCGCCTGAACTTCACCAACGCCACGCCCGGCGACCCGTCGTACGTCGCCGCGTGGCCGTACGCATCGTCATTCGATCCCGGCTCCGCGGCCACAGAGATTTCAGGTGGAGGAGGCTCTGGTGGAGGAGGCTTTGCGGGCAGCCAAACCGTAGTCGTCCCGTCTGGGGTCACAACCAACTGGGCCGAGTGTCGCGGCGACGACACCGCCGCCGGCGCCAACGCCACCACCGGCGGCACCCTCCGCGCCACGGGCAACACCTCCACCGCGGGCAGCCGCGCCTGCGCCGTCCGCTTCGAGATCACCACCGCTGTCCCTGCTGGCTCCACCATCGACGTCGCCGCCCTCCGCGTCGATCCCATCAACACGTCCTCCGACGACGGCAACTTCGACGTCTACGGCATCAACGAGGACAATGTCGCCACCTTCAACACCACGACCCGCAACCCCCTCCAGCTCACCCGTACCACCGCCACCCTCCAGGTCGCGCAGGACGCCATCGCATCCGGCGGCGGGTACTTCGAGATCAACGTCGCCGCGATCCTCCAGGAGCTCCTCGACGACACGGTTGACGGGTGGGCGGTCGGCGAATACATCGGCATCGTGCTGGTTGGTCGGTCCAACCTCCCGGGCTCCAAGGTGTTCAGCATCGTCCCGCCCATCATCAGTGGAGGCGACAGCTGATGCTGATTATCAACTCCATTCCGTTCGGTTGGAACTACCCCGGCATGCAGGAGCCTCCGGCGGCGGAGGCGGAGACGTCTGCGACCAGCCCAAACAACGACCCCGAGGTGGTGATGGAGTGGACCGAGCCGGCACAGGGCGGCTCAAGGCTCGACAGGCTTCGCAGCCGCACGCGGCGCGTGGGGGCCGCGATCCGCCTCCTCACGGACGGCATCTCCTAGCCCCGTGGTGGGTTGTCGTCACCGACGCGGAGCCGGATCCAAGACGTGGGCCGCCTGTAACCCTTCATCATGGAGAACCAGCGATTGCCGAGCAGGTTGTAGTCCTGCACGGAGAGCGTGGGAATGTGCATGGACAGCGCGGTGCGTGTCGCAAAGCCAGGGGTCAAGGCAAACCGCGGGGGAGCGTCCCGGAGGACGTTGTGCCGAAGAATGGCCAGGCGTATGGCGAGGGTGAGCAGTTCTTCCAGATCGTCCGCGACCACCCAGATCTTTCCGTCCGGCATGGGTGGTGCGTAGTAGACGGCCATGAGGGGGGGATGTTACCATGCCCTCATGCTCGAAGAACCTGCCGCGCCCCCCGCCCTCCCCACGAAACACGCCCCGCGCAGCGTCGAGGCCCGCGAGTGCCTCATGGCCGCGGATGGGGTGCTGAAGAAGATCCAGATGCTCCCCACCATGCTCGCCGGAGCGCAAGACGAGACGGTGCGGCTGGTCCGCGACGAACTCGTGGGGTTCCACCGCCGGCTGCGGGAGATTATGAACGGCCAGCGGAAGGACGAGGAAGCGGACTGGGTGCGGGCCCGGGGCGAGTCGTTCTTGATGTCCCTCGGACGGGGGGCGATCGAGGGCGCGACCGTTCCAGGATCCATGCAGATGCGCCCGCCGATCCCGCAACACCCCAACAGCCCGGTCGATGGCGGCGGTGGCTGAGGCGTCTAATCGCACATGCCCCGCTACAAGTCACGCCCCATAGTTCAGGTGCGGCTGCGCGGCCTGGTCGCGGAGGCTTCGGCCGTTGAGGTCGAGCTGGCCGATGGCCAGGTCGTTGGGCGCGTGGGCTCCGACGCAGTGGCGGTCGATTTGGCGGACGCGCTGGCAGAGGCCGCCGGCAACACCGAAGACACCGCGGTGATGATCGGCGACCAGGCCCTCACGACGTCCTACGCGGACCTGCCGAGCCTCTCCTTTGAGGTCGTCGCCAACAAGCACTACAGGTTCCGCTTCGAGATGGTGGCCACCGCCGACGCGGTCGGCACTGGCATCGACCTGGCGGTGAACGGGCCCTCGGGCGAGGTCCTGATCGCCTATTCGCAGCTCTACCCCAGCGCGGTCAACGCCATGTGGTTCAAAGCGGCGGGGGCCTATGACGTCGACACCGCCAACACCGGGAGCGGCGGAACCACCCCCACGCGGTACGTCTGCGAGGGATCGCTTGTCACAGGCGCCTCGGGTGGGACGCTCACGGCCAGGGCCAAGTACGAGGCCGCCGGCGTCTCGGCGACGGCCAAGGCCGGGTCCTGCGCGTTCCTGTGGACGCTGAGCTGATGGTCATGTGTTGGTCACTTGACACCGATAGACCGTCACCGTATCCTGAGCCCTTCAAGGAGACCCCATGGCAGCAAACCAGCCGCGAGTCCGTCTTCACGCAAACGGCGAAGCCCACCTGATCGCCCCCAACCTGATGATGGTTGCCTCGTACGCCGAGATCAACAGCGGGAAGCTGCTGGCGGAGCTGGATGAGGTGATTGGGGAGTGTGCCGAGCAGCTCCACACCTACAGCGAGCGGACCAACGACAAGCGCGGCAAGGCGACGGTGACGATCAAGCTCGAGATCGGATACGACCCCGAGTACGACGGCCACGGCACGATCGTCCAGAAGATCGCCAAGGGATTCCCGGCCACGAAGCGCAAGGTGCTGGTGACGTTTGCAGGCGGGCGCATCCTGATCGACGCGACGGACAAGAACCTCCAGGGCCGCGCCGTCCGCGCCGTCCAGCAGATCGACCTGTTCACCGACCTGGGCGAGATCGTCGGGGTTGCCGATCCGGCCTCCGGCACGATGGAGAAGGTCGAATACCCGCCCAAGGCCAAGCCGCCCAAGACCGCCTGAACCACTCCGCGGGAGTGCCAGCAACGAGCGGGAACCGAGAACCGAGGAAACCGATGGAAAATCCGCAGAGGCCGCATCCGCATCCGATCGACAACGTGGTGGGTTCCCTGATCGAGGGCGCGGCCCAGAATGGCCGATCGTGGCTCCTGGACGCGGTCCGGGACAACGACGGCAAGGTGAAGATCGAGTTCGCCCACGTGCTCCCGCCCGTGGACGAGCACCTGAGTATCGCGGATGGCCGCGAGCACACCTTTGGGGACACCATGTCTCTGGCGCTGTACATGACCAGGTACGGCACCCCGCAGGGCTCGGTGATCTTCTACGACGAGAACGGCGTGCACGCCATCATCAACGAGCCGATCACTCGCGGCCAGCGCGAGATCGGCAAGTGCCAGTTCCGCTACAGCAGCGACTTCAAGGGGTGGAATGAGATCCTGGGAAAGGCCATTTCGCACCACGACCTGCGCGCCATGATGGTGCCTCTCCAGCACACCGTTCGGACGCCGGAGTTCCTGCAGGCGCTCGGCTCGATCAAGTACGTCGAGAACGTCAAGCACGACACCGAGATCAAGGAGATCGACGGCGAGGCGTCCTACGGCGTGATGTTCACCGTGGCTGGTCAAGGGGAGTCCCTCAAGGAGATCCCCAGGACGCTGCGGATCGCCGTGCCCATCCTCGACGAGGACGTGATCGACCGTCAGGCGGTGGTCACGGTTGAGTGCACGGTCGCCCTCGACATGCCCAAGCGCCCCGGCGATCCGCTGCGGCTGGTGATCCAGTGCCAGGAGCTTGAGATCATGCGGCGTGAGCGGCTCCGGACGGCGATGAACTCCCTCCGCGACGTGCTCGGCGCAACCGGGAGCGGCATCCCGGGCGAGTCGTGGCTGATCGTGGCCGGCCGCCCCGAGTACAAAGCCACCGTCAGCGGGGCCAAGCTCCGCTTCGAGGGATACCAGGTCGCCCTCCGCGACTGACAAGACCCTCCTTTAGCGGCCGGGTGCGCTCCCGTGCGCTCGGTCGCTTTCCATGTACCAGAACGAAGTGACGATCAACGGCGTGGCCCGGGCGGAGTTCCAGCTCGAGAATGTGGGCCAGTCCCGCATCCCCAGGGCCATTGGGATCGTCGTGCTCGAGCGCCCGGCCCGCGACAATCTCGGCAGGGAGACGGTCGAGCCGATTGGAGTCGAGGTCGAGGCGTGGGGCGAGATGGCCAACGACGTCCGACGCAGCATTGCCGCCGGCTCGGAGGTGAAGGTGACGGGCGCCCTGCGGAAGTGGGGCAACAGGCTCGTGGTCCGGGCCAGTACGATGGAAGTCGGGGGACGCACTCTGGCGTCTACTCCATGGAAGGCCGCGCAGGGGAAGCAGGATGAACGAGCTGGATACCGCGATGACGATCGCGATTGGTTTGGAATGGACAACGGCTGAGCTGGCCCGGGAGCGATACCGGGCCCAGACGGGCCGCGGCGTGGCCCTTGGAAAGACGCGGGAGGCTCTGGGCCGCATTGAGCGTGCCGGCTTCATAGAGAGTATCGTGGACCCGGGCCGGAACCGGGTCTGGCGAATGACGCCCGAGGGCGGCGCGTTCGTCAAGGGGAGAATCGCCCAGGTCACAGGGGACATGCCGCAGACGATCATGGGCGTCCCGGTGGAGAGGAAGCGGAATGGACCAGGCAGTTGCGCGACGGGTGCTGAGTCTCCGTCGCAAGAGCAGTGAAGTCCGGCGGACCGAGAGCATGATGGCGACGCTGACCGTGCTCGTCGCGGCGGCGACCTTGGTCGCCAGCGTGTGCTGGGGATTCGAGGTTGCCACATGCGAGCTGGTTGCGATCCTGGGCACGGTGCTGGGGGTACTGGTCTTTTGCACGCTGCTGCTGAACGCCTACCGCTGGTCCCTGCACGACAAGAGCCTGGCCATTGAGCACCGCGAGAACGCCGCGTGAGCAAGCGCAAGCCGACGAGCATCTGGGTGCCCATCGACACGGTGGTGCCGCACCCGTTGAACGCCAACATGATGTCCGATGAGCAGAGGGCGAAGCTGGATGCCTCGATCGGCACCTGGGAGTTCGCGCCCTGCATCGTCCGGTCACTCGAGATGAGCGAGGACTTCAAGGCCGAGCATGCCGCGGGCAAGCTCCAGTGCCTCGACGGGGAGCATCGGTGGCGCCGGGAGATCGACCGGGGGGCGTCGGAGATCGAGGTCCGGGTCTGGAAGGGCGTGCCGGACACCAGGGCGGTGCTGCTGCTCAAGACCCTGAACCCGCTCCGGGGCGAGCACGACAAGAAAAAGGACGCCGAGCTGCTGCGGATCCTGCACGCGGCGTCGCCGGACCCCGCGGAGCTGGCCAAGATCCTGCCGGAGACGGAGGACCAGATCAGGCGGATCATCGCCGAGCTGGACCGGGGCGACGTCCAGGACGCCACGACGCGGGCGCGGGCGATCACGATGCGGACGCCGCTGATGGTGTACTGCGGGCCCGGGCAGGTGGAGATCATCCGCCGGGCGCTCCGCGAGCAGATGCGGCGGATGGACGCGGCGCACCAGACAGTCGATTGCGAGGATGGCGAGGCGCTGTCCATGATCTGCCAGGCGTACCTCGACTCGCTGGAGGGGTGACGACGGGTCAGGCCAATGATTCGATCCGGATTCGGAAAGGACGCCTCCCTCGATGACAACCGCCCAGGCCGAAACTACAGCCTTCATCGACCTGTTCGCGGGTTGCGGTGGATTGTCTCTTGGCTTGAAGCAGGCTGGGTGGCGGGGGGTCTTCGCGGTGGAGTTGGTTGAGGAGGTTATCTTGCAGGCCGAGGGCTGTGGATTCGCCCTGATTCGCAAGGAACCGGAGTGAGGGTGGGCGTCCTATGCGAAGTGACTGGGATCGTCCGCGACGCCTTCCTGCGCCGCGGGCACGACGCCATCTCGTGTGACATCCAGGCCACCGAGTCGCCCGGCCCGCACATCCATGGCGACTGTCTCGCCCACGACTGGTCGGGGTTCGATCTGCTCATCTGCCACCCGCCATGCACCTACATCGCCTCCTCCGGCATCCACTGGAACCGGCGGGTGCCGGGGCGGGCGGCCAAGACCGAGGAGGCGCTGGCGTTCGTGCGGCGGATCCTTGACCTTCGGGTGCCGCGACTCGCGCTCGAGAATCCGGTCGGGTTGATCGGCACGAGGATCCGGGCCTGCGACCAGACCATCCAGCCATGGCAGTTTGGCCACCGCGAGAGCAAGGCCACCTGCCTGTGGCTGCGGAACCTCCCGCCCCTGCGCCCCACCAACGTGCTGCTGAATCCGGCGTGGATCCCGTGCGACTGCTGCGACGAGTACTGCTGCACGATCCACAAGGGCCAGCACGCGTCGGAGTGCCCGTGCCCGGTGATCGACGACTGGGAGGTTGATCCCTACAGCCAGGGCGGGCGCTGGAACAATCAGACCGCGTCGGGCCAGAACAACGCGTTGCACGCGATCCGGAGCCGGACGTATGAGGGGTGGGCGGAGGCGATGGCGGAGCAGTGGGGCGGACTCGGGCAATGGAAGGGACTTTGGGAGGAGTGACGTCGTGCGTGTCATGGTGATATGCTGCCGCCGATGTCATCATGGATCGAGAAGCTGATGGAAGACGAGCCGGAGCCGGCGGGTGCGTTGACGCCCTCCGAAGCTCTGCTCATCGACCGCCTCAACACCATCTCGATCTGGATCGCGCGAGAGAAGAACCGCGTCGCCGTGGTGGCGCTGGTCGCCCAGGAGTGGGGGACGACCAAGCAGGCGGCCGAGCGGTGGGTCGCCAAGACCGAGGACTTCCTGTGCCGCGGCATCTTCGAGGACGTCCAGGCCAGCCGCGCCCTGTACCTCCGCCGGCTCGAGGACATCCACGGCCTCGCCATGACCCACGCCGTCAAGGACCAGGTCGAGGTCACGACCAAGCCCGTCCGCCTCAAGAACGAGTCCGATGGCAAGATGGTCCAGATCAACGGCCAGCACACCAAGATCAAGCCAAACGCCCTGGACCCGAACGCCCTCGCGATCGCGATGAAGGCGGCCAGGGAGATCGCCCACATCACCGGCGCCCGCCCGCGCGACGGGCGGATGAACGTCGGCCACATGAACGTCCTGGTCAACGGAGCCGGCGGGATCGAGGCCTCGGCCCAGACGACCAATCAGCTCAGCAACGAGTCCCTGGCCCAAATGGTCGGCGGCGAGGTGGTCGATGAATCAGCACCCGGACCAGAGGTTTTTCAGGACGATCCTGCCGACTCCCCCGAAGATCCCCCGCCAGCCGATGATGAAGGCGCTGACGAAGACGAGACGGAGGATCCGTGACGTGGTCGGTCCCAAGCCCAAACCGGATCGCCAACCCAACGAGATCGTGACCATCCTCGTCACCAGGCCTGACGGGCGGAAGGTGCAGACTCCCATCCGCCGCGACGTGCTCGTGCGTAGGGCCATGGCCGCGCAGGTGGCACGCCGGACGATGCACCTGGCCCTGAATGTCCACATCACCGACAAGGGCCAGCCGATCGTGCTGGACCCCCAGTGGGAGCAGATTTACGCCGATCCCTCCCCCGACATGCGGATCATCGCCCCCGCCCAGCGCGGCAAGACCACCTACGAGATCGTGAAGACCCTCGCCCAGTGCTCGCTGGGGCTGGCGGTGGGCTGGGTCATGCCCAAGCACGCCAAGGTGATCGAGCTGGTGAACGGCAAGCTCAACCCCACGATCAAGAACACCCCCTACTACCAGGAGCTTCAGGAGATCGCCGACGCGACGGACGCGACGTCCTTCAAGCGGTTCGGGCCGCACGGGAAGCTCTACATCGTCACGGCCAACTCCGAGGACGAGCTGACGTCGTTCACCGCGGACTGCATGCACATCGACGAGCGGGACTTCTGCAATCGCACGAACCTGCCCATGTACCCGAAGCGCATGAACGCGTCGGACTACAAGCTCAGCGACGAGATTTCAACCCCCACCGTCGAGGGCTCCGAGCTGAACGCCGGCGCCCCGGGCAACGACAACATCCACGCGGAGTTCCTCGCCGGCGACCAGCACCGCTACTTCCACGACTGCGAGCACTGCGGCGAGCGGCAGATCATCGACTGGTACGACAACGTCGTGATTACCAGGATCGACGACTCGGGCCGCATTATGACCTTCGACGTCCGCGACAAGGACTGGTCGCCCGGCTCCCCGCGGGACATCCGGCCATGCTGCCGCTACCCGAAGTGCGGGCGGCCGATGAACCGCTTTGCCCCCGGCCTCTGGATCCCCCAGCGCCCCGGCCGCAAGATCCGGTCGTACTGGACGGAGGCCCTGTCAACCCGCATCGGGCCGACGATGGACACCCTGATCGACACCTTCAGCAAGAGCCTGGGGAACCCGTCCAAGCTCCAGCAGTTCAACAACATGGACCTGGGGCGGCCATTCTCCGGCGGCACGCTGCGCATCAACCGCAAGATGTTCGAGCGGTGCACCGCCAAGGGCCGGCGCATGGTCTCCTCATCCGAGCAGCCGACCACCATCGGGATCGACGTCAACCGCCCGTGGCTCGACTACCAGATCAGCCGATGGGACGACGGGAAGCAGATCAAGGTCCACGCCGGCCGGCTCGCGGGTGGGGTGGACGAGGTGATCCAGGTTCTCAAGCGATTCCGGGTCGTGGGTGGGGTGATCGACCACCAGCCCGAGGCGAAGTTCGCCATGAGCGTGCAGGAAGCCGCCATGGCCGAGCTGAAGATCCCGATCGTCCGGTGCAAATACGCCACGAACGACCAGCACAAGATGGTCGTCGTCTCCGAGGCAGCCGACGGCCGCCTGGACCCGCCGCGTCTAATCACAGTGCACCGGACAGTGGCGATCGACACGATCTACGAGTGGCACCTGACCAACCAGATCGAGTGGTTCGAGGATTGGACGGTGGCGGTGGACGGACGGCTCTTTGATGAGATGAGCCGGCCGGTGCGGAAGCTGGTCATCAACGACCAGGGCAACGAGCGTTTCACCTGGGAGGGCATCCCAGACCACCAGCTCCACGCGGCCGTCTACGACATGCTGGCCGGCCTCGTGCTCGGATTCGACACCGTGCTCGACTACTCCGAGATCCGCCCGATGATGAACGTGTACACCGAGAGCGCCCCCAAGCTCATCGACCCCCGACGCGACGACGCTGGCATGATGATCCTGCGAGGATGAAATGAGCCGAATCGTCTCCATCACGAAGTCCGCGGTCGGAAGCCTGGGCGATCTGCTCTCCGGGCGGTACTCGACGCCCGAGCCGTCGCCGCTGGTGGGCGGCCCAGCCGGCGGCGTGTCCACGGCGGGCGACCCCAAGCTCACCCCATGGTTCAACACCGTGCAGGTCCCGATGGACCGGGTGCGCGAGATGCAGTACTACGACTTCCTGGAGACCAACATCTCCGACGTGCCGCGGGCACTGGACGCCTTCGCCACCATGGCCGTCACGGGCGACCTCTCGGGCGGCGGGACGCGGACCTACGCCGTGCGGATGGTCAACCCGCCCGACGAGTACCCCGAGGAACTGAAGGCCAGGTTCCGCCGGCTCGAGACCATCATCCGTGAGTCGTCGTTCCAGACGGTGCGGGCGATGTGCAAGTACGGGTCCTTCATGCCGGAGAACGTGCTGGCCATGATGGCGGACAATCGGCTGGGCGTGGCGCACCTCCGCCCCATCCCGCCGGCGACGATCTTCCGCAACTTCGACTCCACCGGCCGCTGGACCCCCGAGGCGTACTGGGCCCAGCAGATCACCCAGACGAGCCCGCCCAGCAACGGCGTCCGCCTCCAGCTCGACGCCAAGGCCAAGACCTTCCCGATCTGGCGGATGCCCCACTTCGCCCTGTGGTCCAACGGCGGTGTCTCGGCCACCGAGACGCTCCTGTACGGCCGCAGCATCCTCAAGCCATTCGGGGCGATCGGGCTCAAGGTCCACGGCGTGCTCGACTCGATGGTGCTGGCCCGCCTCACCCGCGCGGCGATGCGCTACCGCTGGAAGGTGGACGTCTCGGACCTCAAGGGCGACCCCAAGCAGATCATGAAGCGGCTGGCGATGTGGAAGCAGTCGGTCACGCGCTCCACCACCGGCATCGGATCCGCCCAGGACTCGTACAAGAAGCCGCCCACCCCGGACGAGGACTTCTTCATCGCCTCCGGCGAGGGGCTCGCTTACGACCTCGACACGATCGACGGCGACACCAACCTCGCCCGCGTGCAGGACGTGGAGCTGCTGTTCCGCGTCTACTTCGGCGCGCTGGGCGTGCCCCCGGAGTACCTGGGCCACGAGCGGAGCCAGGGCGGCCGGAGCAACCTGTCCCAGATCGACATCAACTTCGCCCGCACCGCGCGGCACATCCAGATGTACGGCGCGGCCGGCTATCAGCACATGGTCTGGGTGGACATGCTGGCCGGCGGGTACGACCCGCTGAAGTACCCGGTGGAGATCATCTCGCCCCAGATCGGGGCCCGCGACGACCTCCTGCAGGCCCAGATCCGGGCGCTCCAGGCCGGTGTCATCCTCACCCTCCGCCAGGCTGGCATGAAGCTGGAGAAGCACCCGCGGTGGGTCCTCTCGACGTTCCTGAACATGAGCGACGAGCTGGAAGGGCTCGACGAGGGCGAACTCGCCGACCTGTTCGACGACATGCAGATCGAGGGCGGCGAGAAGCCCAAGGGTGTCGGCCGGCGCGCTGTCGAGTCGGTGCTCGCCCAGCTCCACAGCGAGATCGGGCCGCTGGTCCGGGAGAACATCTTGGCCCTGCTCGGGCAGAAGTCGCCGGAGATCCAGCTCGCCCTGTCCAGCTCGCTGGAGACCCTGGACATGCTCCGGTCCGGCATGTTCGAGGTGGGCAGGTGACTCCTCTGACGCAGACGGCCGAAGACCGGGCCCGCATCGACGCCATCGAGCGGGAGATGCCCACCGCGCTCGAGAAGCGGCGGGGCGCCACGCTGATGGACCGCACCAAGTTCGCGGTCTCCTCCGCCGTCGAGAACCTGGTGAAGGGCGTCGCGACGGGCAAGTTCAGCGCCCGGCTGGCGCTCGAGACTGCCCGGAGCACCTTCAGCGCGGCGATCACGGCCGCGATGCAGCAGGGCTTCATCATCGCCGGCGTCCCCCGTAACAGCCAGTGGGCGCTCACGGCGTCCCAGAGGGCCACCCAGGCGGCCCTGGTCAAGAAGCACATGGACTACCTCGGCGGGTGGATCGGCGAGGCCCAGGGCGCTGGCCGGGCCGCCCTGTACGCCGGCATGGTGGACGACGCGCTCTGGCGCGGCATGGTGTCGATGCTCCCGACCGGGTCTCAGATCGAGTGGGTGCGGACTGTCGCCGAGAGCTGCTCCACCTGCATCGAGTTTGCCCGGGGCAGCCCGTACACCATGCCCGGCGCTGGCGGGAACGAGCTGCCGGCCGTGCCCCGAGATGGCACGAGTTCGTGTTTGGCGAACTGCAAGTGCTACCTGGTGGCGAGGGGGCGCGTCACGGCTACGCCGCGGAACCTGATCGGCGTCGAGGTCTTCGCGCTGGGGGCGTTCGACGTGGATCCAGCCTCGCCTGTGAACCAGGCCCAAGCCCAGTCCTACCAGCAGCTCGCCGAGATTTATGCGTGGAGCCTGCGCCGCGCGGCGCTGGGGGCGGGCTTCGGCGACCCAGCCGATGTCTGGCGGGAGATCGAGGCCCTGGCACGTGGGCTCGGGCAGCGGGTCCGGCTCACGCCCACCCAAGGCGAGATCCTCGCCCAGGTCCGCGCGGCCGAGACCATGGGGTTGCATCTGGTCGAGGTTATCGACACCACGCTGCTGGGCGTAGCGGTGGGCGTGGTTGTAAATGACCGCGGGGACAGCGGATTGGTGACTGCAACTGGGCCGGACGGTGTTATCATCTTGGACGATGACCCGAAGCGGATGTACCGCACGGGCCCCCAGGGTCGTGCCTTGGTGTTCAGGAGATAAGCAATGGCCAAGTCGATCGCGCGTGGGCGCGGGTTCCTGTTGTTCGTGGTGTGCGCCGCGCTCCTCGCCGGATGCGCGACCGACAAGACCAGGCGTGCGGATGGCCAGCCGTCTGGGTATAACGACAACCCGTACCGCCAGTTCAGGTACCTTCCCGAGAACAGGAGGTACGACCACAGGTACGACCACCACCATTACGGAGACTGAACAATGAAGACTCTGATGCTGCTCGCGGTCGTGTTCGCGGCCCTCGCGGGCTGCTCGGGAGCGTCCAAAACCGTAGTGGATCCTTCGGAGTCGAGAGTGCGCTCGACGACGACCGAGGTTCGTCCCCTCGACATCACGAGGATCACGGCCACGACCGCCCCAGCACTTCCGGCAGCGCCGGCACAGCCGGAGACGTACTCGTACCGGCTCAGGATTCAAGGAGCACTCCCATGCGCAGCGCCACCGTCTTCTTCCTCCTCGCCTCCAGCATCGGACTCGCCCAGCCCCAACCCTCCCTGACCCCGGCACAGCAGGAGCAGATCACAAGCCTGCTCCAGTTGCCGCCGGGGTCGTCGATCACCCTCGAGCAGATCCGCGATGGTGGCTCGATCACGATCGACGAGGAGGCGACGGGCACCGGCGCCGCGCTGCGTGCATCCGGCGACCAGATCGTGCAGGACCACGACGCGACAGCGCCCACGGCCTCGCTGGGCGGCGGGCGCGATGCCCGCGGGTCCGACACCAGCTCGTCGGTGTCTGCCCGCTCGGTGAACCTGTGGGGAAACCCGCTCCTGTGGCTCGGGCTCGCGGGCCTTCTGGTGGCGGGGCTCTCGACGATGGTCCGCCCGCCGACGTTCCCGGTGGCGATCCCGATGCGGGCGACCATGACCATCGCCCTGCTCAGCGCGTCGCTGGTGGCCGCGGCCCTGTTCCCCGGGATCATGCTGTTCATCGTCGCCGGCGCGGGCGCGCTGCTCGTGGGGGCGTACCTGTACCGCGAGTTCAAGGGGCGCAAGGCGGAGACCAAGGCCGCGGAGGGCGAGCTGCACTCGCAGACCCTGCGCAGCGTCGCCGCCGGCATCGCGGACTTCAAGCTGGCGGCCAAGGACCCGTCGGTGACGTCCGTGGCGCCCGAGGCGTGGGAGAAGCTCAAGGGCTTCCTGAGTTCCCACGTGGAGCCCCAAGAGGCGGTGGTGATCGAAGCGGTGCGGGCCAAAGACGGACTGGCCTGAACGAAATCTACCATTTGGCACCGCGGGAGCGCGGCGGTCCCCGGCGGAGAGGGCGGGACACGACGACGGCCGCTCAGCAAGGCCCCGAAAGGGGCCTTCTTCATGCGCCCGTGCGTCTACTCAGATATGCCAGGCCTTCTCAAGCGCGTGACAACCCCGACCAAGCCCACGCCGCGCGGCACCGAAGTAACCGCGTCGGAGCACTTCGACGTGCGCGCGAAGTTTGTCGCGCTGGAGAAGATGGGCGACAAGGGCACGAAGGGTCGGCTCGGCCGACTCATCTACGAGTTCGAGACGGCCGACGTCCTGAACGTCAATCGCCGCATCTACCCGCAGGCCGTTGTGGCCATGGCCATCGCGGGGCTCAACGGGCGCTGCGAGAAGAACCAGGTCTTCGGCGGCCTCGACCATCCCGCGCCGTGGGACCACAACGCGCTGCTCGTCACGCTCGACGATGCCGCGATCAAGGTTGACTCGGTGGAGATGGTCGGCGAGACGCTCGCGCGTGTGACCGTCGACGTCATGGACAACGAAAAAGGCCGCAAGATCATGGCGATTCTCGCCGTGGAAGGCAACCCAGGAATCAGCCATCGCGCTGCCGTGCGCTGGCGTGATCCCACGCAGCAAGAGCGGCTCGAGTACAAGATCCCTGACAACACTTTTGTCGACGTTGCTGAGGCGATGCGTCTAATCACGTACGACATCGTCAGTGAGCCCGGATTCGCCGGTGCGGACGGCGCGACAGTGACGGAGCAAGCAACTCCAGGAGCGGACGAAATGAAGACTCCCGCCGAACTCAAGGCAGCCCACCCGGCCCTGTACGACCTCATGATCGCCGAAGGGCGCGCTCTGGCGCTGGGCGACGCCGACGCGAAGGTGAAGGCCGCGAACGAGGCAGCCGCCACCAAGCATGCCGCGGAGCTGAAGACGGTCCAGGAGGCGCTGGCCGCGACCCAAACCAATCTCAAGATCGCCACCGAGGCGCTGAGCGGCCTCAAGACCGCGCAGAAGACGCTGGGCATCGTCAATGAGCAGATCACCGACGCCCATGCCGCGGCCAAGATCGCCACGGCCGAGGGCGAGGTGAAGGCCCTCACCACCCGCGTCGCCACGCTGGAGGCCGAGAAGAAGACTCTGGGCGACCAGGTCGAGACCGGCCTCAAGATCGGCCGCGTGCGGACCGCGCTCGAGGCGGTCGCGACCCAGTACCAGGGCAGCCCGGCCAAGAACCTCATCCTCAAGCGGGTCGCCCGCCTGGGCATCGAGGACACCAACAAGGCGCTCGAGGCCGCTCGGACCGAGCTGGCGGACCTGGAGGCGGCGGGCTTGGGGTTGCCGGCGGGCGTCGCCCGCGGCACGGGCGGCGGCGGGGGCGGCAACCCCCACATGACCACGGAGAACCTGCTCAACGGCCTGCTCGACGCCAACCCGCAGAACCCGGCCGCGGGCAGCGGCGGCGGCGGGTACCAGGTCGGCACCGAAAATGCCCTCGGAGCGATGGCGCTCCGCGGCCACAGCTTCGCCGTCTAAAGACGGCACCCGACACCCCCGGAGCTTTGCGGTGCCGCACACCGCAGGGCTCTTCCCTGAACCGCACCCAGCCGGCCCGACCGGGCGACGGGCAAGACACACGAGGTCCCAATGATCAATCCCTTTGCCGTTCCGGTGCCGCTGACGGGTCGCGGGAAGCTCTGCGATGCACGGCGAGCCCTCGGTCCGATCATCAAGGACCACTTCCCCGAGTTCGACAAGGCGATGGAGGGCCGGTTCGCCGCCGCGAGCCCGGAGCGGTACCGCGGCCACGCGATGCTCCGATCCGCGATCGCCGCCTACGAGCAGGCGTCGTACGTCGCCAACGCCGTGGTCCAGCGCTCGAACCCCATGGCCGCCGCGGCCGGTCTGGCGTTCGCCGCCGAGGCCCCGCTGGCGTCGTCCACGCTGCAGGCCCAGGTGACGGACTTCATCACCCAGATGATCCACGTCTCCCTTGAGGTGTACCCGCGCCTCATCGCGTCGCGGCTGACGTCGCTGCAGCCCTTCACGCAGCCCTCCGGCTACGTCTTCTACATGCGCCGCCTGGCCAAGGACGATGGCCCGACGACGTCCGGCACCGCCGGCCGCAGCCTGGCTGACCTGGACACCCACGACCCCGAGTACTCCTTGTGGGAGAACGAGGGCGACCAGATCCGCGCCGTGGGCATGGAGCTGACCAAGGATCTGGTCGAGGTCGAGTGGCGCGCCCTGATGCACCAGTTCTCGCACCAGGTCGACGTGGCGCTGCGTTCGCAGCACTCCATGGACATCCTGACCATCGGCGACATGATTACCGCCGATGAGCTGGCGTGGGAGGTTGACCGCACGGTGGTCGATCGCCTCGTGACCTTCGCTGGCACCAACACCCGCGGCGACGTCTACTGGGACCCGGACGACGGCGGCAGCTACTCCACCTACGCGCCAAGCGAGCAGGCCGCCTACGACCGCCGTCTGCTCGAGGTCGCGATCACCGCGATCCAGGTCGAGATGGCCCACGACATCTTCCGCCAGCCCAACTGGGCGGTGGTCGGCACGAACGTGGCCAAGCAGATCGCCAAGACCCCGATGGCCTTCGGCCTGAAGGTCAGCGATCAGATGTTCGACCAGCGCCGGATGAGCGGCAACATCCTGCAGATGGGGACGTCGATCGACGGCGTCCTGTATCTGCACGACCCGCAGATCGACCCCAACCTGGCGCTCTTCGGCCACGTCGACAACATGAACCCGTTTTACGCGGGCGCGATCTTCTCGCCGTTCGGCCTGGCGTCGGTCCTCACCGCCGCGTTCCAGGACCCCGACACGCTGCTCACCAAGAAGTCCCGGGCCCTCGCGTTCGCCTTCAAGGGCGTGCGTCCCCAGCAGTTCCGCATCCTGCGGCTGGGCGCCGGCTCCTGATAGATCGTCCTGACTGAGGCGGCAAGGGGCGGGGGCTCATAACCCCCGCCCCTTGCTATTCTGTCGGGATGCTCGCCTGGACAACCTCCACCACCCCTCGCACCATCCTCCGGAGCACGGCGTTGCACCTGTGGCCGCGGTGGCTGACCCTGGTCCAGCCGTCCAGCGTCTCCGGGCTCTCCAACGTCAAGCTCTACCGGACGCTCATGGACTGGGCAGAGGAGCACAACCCCAAGCGGCTGTGCTTCGTTCGCACGCACGCGCTGGGAGACATCGTTATGCTCGTGCCGGTCTGCCGGGCGCTGTCCCGCCTGCTCGGGCTCGAGAGCACCAAGATCCTCGTGCAACGGCGGTTTGTCTCGGCTCTGGGAGCCAGGCACCCCGGCGTCGAGTTCGCCCCCTACATCTCGGGCAAGATGGACTGGGGGGCGGACGCGCATCTGGACCTGAACCACGCCCTGGAGCGCGACCACCGCGGCGGCCTGGAGAGCAACAAGCACCGCGTCGAGCTGTACGCCGATGCCATGGGCCTGGAGATGATCCGATGAATCGAGTAAACCTCGCCTACGTGGGCCAGCGGGCCTCAGTGCAGAAGCGGTACGAGCGGCGGGCCTACACCTTCAGGGTGGGCAAGCCGACGTCGGTGCCGGCGTCGATGGCGGAGGGGCTCCTGAAGTCCGACTCCTTCGTGCTGGCCGACGAGGCCGGCCGCACGGTGGAGGACAGCTTCCCGAACGGGGGCGTGATCGTGCTCCGGCGCTGGGGCGCCCTGGGGGACATCATCATGCTCCGGGCGGTCGTGTCGGCCTTCCGCCGGCTCGTGCCGTCGCTGCTGCCGGTGCTCCGGTGCTCGCACCAGTGGCACTCCCTGTTCGCCCATGACGACTGCTGGTACGGTGTCGACTCCCCGGCCAAGCCGGATCACGAGGCCAACGCCGCGCGGGTCGGCCTGGTGAACATGGACCAGGTGGCCGAGGCGGACCACCGGGGGTCCGAGCTGTCCCGCGTGGAGCTGTTCATGGCCGCGATGACGTCGCGTGCGATCGAGATCCTGCCGGAGGACTGGGCCCTCAAGGTTCCCCCGGAGGCGGTGAAGTTCGTGGCGAGCTTCCTGCACTTCCGGAACCTGCAGCGGCCCATGTCCGGAGCGCCCCGGCCGGCGAATCGGAAGCTGATCGCGGTCCAGCTCCGAGGATCCGGGCCGATGAAGTCCCTGCCCAAGCCCCAGGTGGCGTCCCTGATCCGGCTCCTCAAGCCCATGGGCGACATCGTGCTGATCGAGTCGGACGAGAAGCTCGCCCGGGAGTACGCCGGCCCGGGCGTCCACGCCATGCCGGGGCGTGACGCGCTGCACACGGTTGAGCTGCTCCGCCACGTCGACCTGGCGGTGACGATGGACTCCGGGCCCCTGTGGCTGGCGCACGCGGCGGCCTGCCCCACCCTCTGCATCATGGGTCCCACCCGCCCCGCCCAGCGCATCACCTTCCACCCGCTCTACGCCAGCGGCCAGGTGCGTGCGGTGAGCCTGAACGAGATCATCAGCTGCCCGGCCTGCTTCGAGCAGGCCAAGGCGTGCAAGGGTGCGTTCGCGTGCATGCAGAAGCAGCCGGACTGGGCGGTGGCACTCCAGGCGATCGTGTCCGCGGCGGAGTCGATACTCGCGGGGGACCGGGCGCTGCCGCTGGCGATGGAGCCGGCGCGGGCCGCGCCGGCTGAGAAGGCGACGGATGCCGACCTGCCCACTGAAAGCGACGTCGAGGATGGGGCGGACGACGAGTAGCGATCGACCGCTCATCCAGGGCCGGATCACCAGCCCCGCGACCGACTTCTGGTCTCGGATTGCCTCGTTCACCGTCCACCGCAACAGCGCGGGCGTCTAATCAGGCATGGCACTCGACCTCAACGAGCTGATCGACGCGCTCAAGATCCACAGCCCGGACGGCGTCGAGATCCCGCGCAACCAAGACGACAACCAGCCCCACGAGCCCACCATCGCCCGCTGGGCGGCCGATGCCGCCCAAGCCATCAACGCCAAGCGCGGCCGCACCACCTCGCTCGAGACCACGATCACGACCGTTGATGGCACCACCGACTACGCGATGCCGACCGGGTGCCGCGAGATCACCAGGATCCGGCGCGACCACGGCACGACGGGCGGGCCCCGCGAGGTCGCCGGCATCCCCGTCAACGCGTACATGAGCGGGATGGTCCCGTTCGGCACTCTCCCCTCCGGACAGCAGATGTCGGCCTCCCTGGACTTCCTCAACCGCCAGCAGCTCGGCGCGGTGCAGCGCGAGGACACCTTTGAGCTGCGTGGCGAGAAGGTCCGCTTCCTGTTCCCGATCCGGGACGGCGAGCAGATCATCGTCCGCTACGAGGTGGTGGACCGCGACCTGGAGTCGATCCCGGAGGACCGCTTCGAGCTGGTGCTCGCGTACCTGAAGATGAAGAACCTCAAGTGGTTCATCGACAAGCAGGGCGCGGCGATCGCGGTGGACGGGGACCGGCTCGCCGGCGACAGCATCATGGTGCTCATGCGCCGCATGCGCGATCTGGACAACGAGTGGACCGAGGGGCTCAACGCCATCCAGGCCGAGGTGGAGTGATGCTGCCAGGCCAGACCGTCATTGAGACGCGTGAGGGGTGGATGGGGTGGCCGTAAGGAGCGGGCTATGCCGGTCATCGTCCGGGTCATCAACGCGAAGCGGCTCTTGCTCGCCCTGGTGCGACTCGAGCGCGCGATCGGCACCGCCTCCTCGACGTTGATTGGCCGCAAGCTCGCCAACGAGGGGCTCGGGTACATCAAGCGCGTGACGCCGGTGAATCGCTCCCAGGGCCGCCTGCCCGGGTCGCGCCGCGGGTACCAGCCGTTCCGCGACCAGTGGGAGGTGATCGAGAAGATCACGCTCGACAACCACTACCAGGCCGTGATCCGCAACCAGGCCCTCGACACCGGCGGCGGCATCGCGCTGGCCTCCCTGGAGTTCGGAGCCCGACCCCACAGGATCCCCAAGCACGGCTACGCGATGATGAAGTGGCACCAGGACGGCGGGCGGAGCCGGTTCGGCGGGCGGAGCAGCGATCTGGCCAGCGAGATCAACCGCTCGAGTTCTCGCCCCGGCCGCGTCTCGGACACCCTCGACATCGACTCCTCGGACGAGGCCTTCGTGCTCGCCCGCCGCGTCAACCACCCTGGGCACAAGCCCTACCGTATGGTCGCCGAAACCCGCGAGCACCTCCGCCGCGTGTCCAACACCGCGCTCGCCCAGTTCGCCGGCGAGATCGAGCGGATCTTCGGGCCCTTGAGCATTTCACCGTGAGGTCGCCATGCCAGCCCTTGAAGAGCCGATTTACCAGGTCCTCCGCGCCCAGCAGGCCAACATCGCCCGGATCGCCTCCGGCCTCGTGGTGAGCGGCACCGGCGGCAATGGCGGGGCGGTGACGCTCTGGGGGGCGACGCCCAACATCGTCCGCCTCTACGACCGTCCGTTGCGCTTCGCCCAGGACGCCGCCAAAGAGGGGTGGGAGCGGATCATCACCCTCCTGCCCGTCGTCAACGATGGCGCCGACCGCATCGTGGGGAGGAACGACCGGCGCGCCCAGTACCAGGTTCAGATGCTCGTGCGGCTGACCCAGCAGGAGGTCACCGCAGACCGGCAGCAGGTGGTCATCGGGGGCGTCGTCGACGATAACCCCCTGGCGGCCAAGATGCACCGCCTCCTCTACGACTTCCACCACGTCTTCTTCGACAACCACCTGCTCGCCACGGACGATTGCCCGAACGGCCTGGTGGACGACGCGAAGTACTCCCTGGCGTGGGCCGCTGACGCCGATTACCCCATGGCGCTGGTGGTGGCGACGGTGCTGTGCGAGATTTCGGCATATTGACTGGGCCGAGGTGCGTCTAAACAGGTGGCGGCGCGAGATGCCGACCTGGAGGCACCCCCATGACTTGCCGGCCCGATCGTGCAACTGGATCTCGCGCCCGAATCATCGTCCAGGAGGAGCCGTGCTGGGGCACCCTGAGCGAGGAGGGCGATCCGTCGGTCGAGCAGGAGGCGCTCGGGTGGGACTTCGGCAGCGAAACGCTGGCCGATCCGCCCACGAACATCGAGTCGACCCTGCTCCGCGACGACCGTATGCGCTCGGCCCCCCAGACGGGCAACCACCGCCCGGGCGGCGACGTCATCGGCGAGCTGCAGCCCAACGGGCCGTGGGCGCTGATCTTCAAGCACGCCCTGACCAACTCCGCCGGCGTCAGCACCAGCGGCTCGGGCCCCTACGTGCACTCGATGGAGGGCTCCCCGGACCTGGACGAGGGCCTGACGGTCGAGAAGTACTTTGCCTTCCCCAGCGGCAACTCCCGCATCCTGCGGTACCTGGGCGGGCGCGTGAACGAGTGGGAGATCGGCGTCCCCAACGAGGGCGTCGTCACCGCCCGGGCCGGCCTCCTGTTCCGCGAGGAGGCGCTGGTCAACGATTCGATGGACGACTCGCCGACCTACCCGACCAACAACGAGCCCTTCAACTCCTTCCAGGCCGTCATCTACCTCGACCCCGAGGGCGATGGCTCGCGCGTGGCGGTGGCCACCGTCCGCTCCGTGACGATCCGCGGCAGCAACGCCATGTCGGCCGAGGAGTTCGTGCTCGACGGCACCGGACTGCGGGCCGACATCCCCGAGGATGAGCGGTCGATCAACGGCGATATCGAGGTCATGTTCACCTACGACACCTACGAGCTCTATGAGCGGACCAAGGACAACACCACGGTCAGCATGGAGCTGGTGCTGACGCGCGGCGCCAACTCGTGGCACTTCACGATCCCGGCGATGAAGCTGCGGATCAACACCCCCCAGGTGTCCGGGCGCGGCCCGCTCAACCTGTCGGGGACGTTCGAGGCGTTCCGCGACGAGGACTCCGGCACCGACATCCAGCTCGTCATCACCAACCAGGACCCCGCGATCTCGACGGCGGCCTAAGATCGCGCCCCGTTGACCGTGTGTCTGATGGGCATGATTGGCTGCATGACCCTCACTCGACTCTACTGAGGAGATCGCATTGGCAGACCTGCTAATCACACAATCATACCCTCAGAAGCCCCAGTACCACAAGCTCCTATTCACCGATCAGGTGGCGGGTTCGTCGGACCAGGATCGCTTTCAGGCTGCCTTCACTGCCGTCGCCAACGATATTGCTCTCGGCGGTGGGGCATCGCGGCAGAGGTACACCCACGTGGGCGGTCGAGCGGGTCAGGTCATCAACCTCGAATCCCAGATCCTTGTCACGCGGCGGATGTCGAGTGGGTTCATCGGAGCGGGTCGGCGTGAGTCCACCAGCGTTGGGCACAACCCCTACGTCAACAGCACTCATATCGTCTGCGCTGCTGGCTTCCCATCGGAGAGCGTGTTCCGCCTCGAAGACAACAGCGACTGCACCTACAGCGGCTTCTCGGTCGCGGGCCAATCCACAAGCGACCGCGTCCTCGGCGTGTTCGGAACGAAGAGCACCTCGGGAGCGGGCACCTTCCGCCTGCGGTTCGAGAACCTCCACTTCACATGGGTGGAGAACTTCGGCATCTACATGGGGCAGTACACTACAGCGCCCCTCCTCGATAGTGATAGCGAGTACATCAACATCAACGGCTTCGGTTGTGGGCGTGTCGACTCAGTATCCGGCGAGCCGATTGGTGGCATGATCCGGCTCGGCCACAACCAGTCCCTGGTACACCGGCTCCAGGCAATCGGACTCGGGGGCTCTGAGAGTGGGGTGGTTCTTCAGTGTGACCAAGCGGCCTTCGTGTGGATGCACGGCGTAGCGACCACGGACGCGGGCTGCATCTTGCGGATCAAGAAGGGCAACTCCAACGGTGGAGAGATCCATGTGGAGCATGTTCGATGTGAGGGCATTCTCCGACGCACGCGGGGCCTGTGGATCGACGGAGAAGCGGAAGGGGGCTATACCGACTGGTCGATGGTTCGGGTCAACTGCAACGCTCAGTTCACAGCGCCGACACTTTTCACCGGCGAAACCGTCGAAAATCCTGTTTACTGGGCCGAGTCCCGATCACGCTTCCAGGGTACCCTGGAGAAGATCCGAGGCGCTGGCTCGAAACTCATTCGCATCCGAAACGGAGCGGACAACACCGACCCCACCCACGTGGACGTCGTGGCCTGTAATCTCGGTAACTCCACCCTCGGCAACGCCACCCTCGCTGGGGTCTCATCTGCGCTTGCGGGCCACACCGTGGCCGGGTTCCGGAACTACAACTACACCGGCTCGGGCCTCTCCCGCATCGCAGACGGAACGTTTGCGGGTTCGGGTCCCTAAGATAGATCTGGAGGTCCTGTGCCCACGATCCCAACTTCCCGAACGCTCTTCGGCTTCGACGGTATGTTCAGCCACGACTCGCTGTCGAACGCGGCCGTCGCGACCCTCTCGTCGGCGACTCACTTCGCGGCAGCGTTCTTCCTGGCCGATCAGGCCAAGGCGATCCGTCGGATCGGGTTCTACTGCACGACAAAGAACGGCACCCCGACCTTCTCGGTCAGGCTGGAGGGCATCACGGGCTTCAACAACCCCAACAATACGGTCAAGGGCGGGGGCTCTGACCCGCCGGCCCCGGCAAGTGCGTCGACGTCGTCCTTCTCGGTGGGGTGGAACTGGGTCACGCTCACCAATGACTACACCCCGACGGTGAACGAACACCTGGCTGCCGTCGTGCGGTATGAGTCGGGTGCGACGTCTGGTACTGTCTTCCGCGGGGTCAATGCCGCATACAACTACATGCCCCACGGAGCCTACAACGTAGGCTCCAATCAGGTGGACCACTTCGCTCCCGGCATCGCGGTCGAGTACTCCGACGGGACGCTGGTCTACGGGTTCGGGGGCATGGTCAACACTGCGGGCACCCTGACCTACAACACTGGATCCAACCCGGACGAGAACGGTGTTCTGATCGTCCTTCCCCACGCGGTTCGGACCATCGGAGCGATGCTGGACGCTCGCGGGGCAACGACGACCGGCGACTTCACCGTCAAACTCTACGACGCTTCCAACACCCTGCTGGGGTCCGCCAACGTCACGGCGGTGGCGCTTGCCGGGACGGGCGCAAACGGCCACATCACGGTCTTCTGGGCTTCTGCCCTGACACTCCCGGCGGGGACGTACCGGCTCACGGTGCTGCCTACGACCGCCAACAGTGTCACAGTGAACATCATACCCTTCGTGACGGCGGCGCTGCGAGTGAACTGCGGCTTCGCCTTCGGACGGACGCACAGGACCGATGCCACTGGGTGGACCGACGTCGCCACGGACGCATTGTTCATGGGCCTCGTGATCGACGCAGTTGTAGCCCCAGCCTTCGCAGGAGGATTCGACAATGGCTGACCTACGGACTCGGGGACAGACCTCGAACCTCTTCCGTATGATCCTCAAGAACGCGGTGACGGGAGCGGCATACACCGGCCTGAGCTCGACCAGCACGGGGCTGCGGATCGGCACCATCTGCGACAACGAGGCCACGGCGACGGTCTACGCTCAGGGGTCGAGCAACGTGGAGACGATCGCCACGCTCGGCACCTTCGCGGCTCCCACGCTAAACAAGTGCAGGTTCCAGGAAGTCGATGCGACGAACCACCCTGGGCTGTATGAAATCCAGCTCCCCAACGCTCGGTTCGCGGTCGTCAACTCGCTGGAGCTGGTGGTCAGTATCTCCGGGGCATCGAACCTGGACCCGGTGCACCACCGCTTCCAGCTCAACGCTCCGGTCAGCACGGCCCTCTGGGCCGGTACGACTGTGGCGGTTCCCACCGTCGCTGGCGTGCCGGAGGTCGACCTCGTGCTGGTCAACGGCGCGATCACCAACGAATCGACGATCGGCCCGGTGTATGAGGCGATCCTCTACTTCTACCAGAACGGGGCCACGAACCGCTACGTTGTGGTCTGGTACAAGGACCGGGAGCCCGTGCCCGTCACCGGCGTCCCCGATCTCTCGGTCTACAACATCAACACGAATACGGAGATCATCGCCGAAACCACCATGACTCGAATCGGATCGCTGAACTCCTACAGCTATTCGACCGGCGTGCTCCTGGCCGACGGTCATCAGGCGGTGGCCACCGTTACGGCGACAATCGACAGTGCAACGCGAACCCAGACCCTTCCGGTGGGCCGAGACAGCTGATGCTGATTATCAACTCCATTCCGTGCGGTTGGAACTAGGTGTCCATCGCGACCCGATACGCGAGTGCGACCAAGGCTCGGCTCTGGGCGGCCGAGGAGGTGTCCTACGGCGTCTACGAGACGCTCCTGGTCAATCCGGTGCGGATCCCCGTCAGCAGCGAGACGCTCCGCGAGTCCAAGGCCGGCGGCGGCGTCTTCCACTCCATCGAGCGTGGGCACGCGCCGGCCGGCTCCCTCCCGCTCGGGCGGTCGGTCATCGAGGGGGAGATCGTCACAGAGCTGTGCGCCAACGGCTGGGGCCCGCTCCTGCTCAAGCACGCGACCAGCGGGCAAATCAACACGGTCGTTGGCGAGAGTACGCGCGAGCACACCGGGACGGTGGGGACGCTGCCTGTGGGCCTCAGCCTGGTCAAGGCCACGCCGTACCAGCGGGGCGGCGGGCAGTACGTCCAGACCTTCCTGGGGTGCCGGATCGACGCCCTGACGCTCCGCTTCGCCCGGGGCCGCAACGTCGAGCTGCGGGCCCAAATGCTCGGGCGGGAGCGCGTTACGAGCATCCCCGCGGTGGACGATGAGCGGTACGAGCCGGGCGATCTCTCGATGCCCAGCCGCGTGTTCACTGTGCACATGACCCGCAACGGGTACAGCATGGAGTCGCCGGGCAACATCCTGAGCGCAGAGTTCACGATCGAGAACGGCCTTGGGCCGGAACGCTACGAGATCGAGGGCAACGGCCGGCGGTCGATGGTCCCCCAGGGGCGGCGTGTCATCAACGGCCGGATGGAGGCGCTATTCTCGAACGCAGACGAGGAGCTGATCGCCACCTGGCTGGCCGACCGGGACGTGACCATCCACATCAGCGGCCAGCACGCCGCGGCCGGGTCCGGGGTCTTCGCCGAGTTCCAGTTCGCCGCGGTGAAGATCCGGGGCACCCCCATCCCCCAGATCGCCGGGCGCGGGCTCGTCCGGGTCGACTTCACCTGGCAGACAATCGTGGACGCCATGGGCGATGAGTTCCATTGGATCGTTGGCAACAACGAGTCTGAGGTATCCACGGGCCTTGTGAGCCGGGCGTAGTGCCGCTATGCTCCCGACCTGGAGACCACCATCATGGCCGAGCTGATCCTCAAGAACCTCATCAAGACCCCCGAGCCGCGCTGGTTCGACTTCGACGCTCGCGAGGGACAGGGCGTCGTCTTCCGGAATCCCAAGGAAGACCACAAGGGCGACCCGGACCTGCGCCTCAAGCTCAAGTACACGACCCCCCGCGATTACCGCGAGCTGATCGCGTCGGCCACCGAGCGCAAGGCCGCCAAGGCGTCGGGCGTCAAAGCGCTGCACATCGCCGAGGAACGGGTCCGCCGGCTCGTGTGCGCCGAATACCTGCTCGACTGGCGCCTCAACGGCGCGGCCGCCTTCGCCCTGGGCCTGCAGGTGGACTTCGACAAGATCAAGGCCACCGACGCCATCAGGTTCACCGCCGACAACCTCGAGGCGATGATCCGCCTGAGCAACCTGCCCGGTGTGATCGACCTGGTCATGCAGACCAACGGGTACTGGTTTGGCCGGCCGGATGAGGAGGACGACGACGACGAGACCGGCGAGGGCCGGTCGACCGAGGAGAAGATGGAGGACTCCTTGGGAAACTCCGGATCTGGTCAGAGTGGGAGTTCGGGCGAACCACCTGCCGTGACTGCATAGCGAACGTCGAGTCGCTCTGGGCCGCCAACAACAAGGTGACGATCACCGTTCGGGGCGAGATGCTCGACGACCCGGTGGAGATCACCCGCGCGGGCCGCCCTGGCATCATGGTCCTGCCGGACGCGGCCCGGCCGGACTGCGAGGCCTGCCCGAAGCCCGAGCTTGGCCGAATCAACATCCAGACCCTCCGTCTCTACAACCTGGTCCGCGAGCAACAGACCACCAACCCCATGTCGGGGCACAGGCTCGGGTTGCGGCTCGAGGCGGTCATCGCCGGCATCAAGTGGCTCATGGACGCCCACGAGATCGACGAGCCCGACGAGGTGATGCGGCGGGTGATGGTGATGGACGCCATCTCCAACCGCCATCTCAACGCCAAGATCGACGCCGCCTCGAAGAAGGGCAAATAGCCCCCCGCGCCGCCGGAGCGTCTAGTTGGGCAGATGGGCGACATCGAATCCATTGTTTCGATCCTTCTCGAGGTAAAGGACCGCGGGATCGCGAACCTGAACAAGGCCCAGGCGGCGGTGCGCACGCTCGTCGGGAGCGAGGTCGCCGCCGCCAAGCAGTCGCGGGAATACACGCGGGCGCTCGAGGCCCAGCTTGCCCTGCACAAACTGATGATCCCGACGATCCGGGATGAGAACCGGGCGTTCGTCGAGACCAACAAGAGCCAGCGGCAGATCACCGCGATCACCCAGGCCCAAGCCGCCGCCCAGCAGCGGCTCCAGGTGGCTATCGCCCGCACCGCCACCGTGGGGGGGCGCTACACCGACGCCCTGGCCATCCTGAAGACGCAGCTCGGGTCCGTCAACGCCGAGTCCCTGGAGGCGCTCCAGCTCCAGCAGCAGATCACGATCGTCACGGGGAAGCTGACCGCCGAGGCGGCCAAGGCGGCCAAGGCGATCGGCGGGCAGGCGCTGGCGGAGGCGGCTCTGGCGCGGGTGTCGGGCAACACCGCCAAGGAGGTGGAGGTCCTCCGCGCCGCCATGGGCGGCGGGGTGCTGACCACCAAGCAGGCTGAGCAGGCCACGATCGCCCTGGCGAAGGCAGAGCGCCGCCTGGCCGAGGAGACCAGGAAGGCCGCGGCCGAGCGTCTCAAGAAGCTGGTGGGCAAGGTCCGCACCAGTGACCGCGATATCGAGCGGCAAGTGCTGGCCCAGGCGGCGTTTGCCCGCGCGTCCCGGGACGCCCGCCGCGAGATCGAGATCCTCAACACCGCGCTCCAGAGCGGGCTGCTTACGCTCCGGGCTCGAGAGAAGGTGATGATCACGCTCGCCCGCGCCCAGTCGAGGCTGACCCGGGAGACCCTGGCGGGCGCCGCCGCCGAGCGCCGCGCCGCGGAGCGCACGAACCGGGAGCTGGAGCGGCAGCGGGGGCTGCTGTCGAGGCTGGGGGCCGGGTACTCGTCGTTCACCCGCACGCTGGCGTCGTTCGTGCTGATCGGGTTCACCCTCCGCACCTTCGGACGCACGATCGAGCGGTTCGTGGTGGAGCCTGTCCGCCAGATGGCAAAGTCGGTCCTGGAGGCGACGGACAACTTCCGCCGGCTGGAGGCCTCCCTGACGGGCGTGGTGGGCGCGGGCGGCGGCGTGCGCTCGCTGGTGGGCGACATCCGCGAGGCGTCCCAGGGCCTCCCCCTGACCACGCGGCAGGGCCTCACCGGCATCCGCGGCCTTGCGTTCACGCCGGCCACGGCGTCGATCCTCTCGAACAGGGGGGCGGAGCGGGTCGACGGGCTCAACAACCTGCTGACCATCCTCTCCGGCCTGGCGTCGATCGACCCGGAGCAGGGGATCGAGGGCGCCCAGTTCGCCGTTCGCGAGGCGCTGGCGGGCGAGTTCCGGTCCCTGCGATTCCGGTTCGAGCTGTCCCCCGACGCCATCGCCGGCTCCATCGGGGCCACCCTGGAGCAGCTGAAGGCGGACCCACAGCTCACGATCAAGGCCCTGCGCACGTTCGTGGACACGTTCGTGGGCGAGGAGGGTATCGACGCCTTCAACAACCTGCTGTCCGTGCAGGGCGTCCGGTTCCGCGGTGTGCTCGAGGAGTTCTTCGCCTTCATCGGCGACCAGGGCATCTACGACCGTGTGGTGCGCATCGTGCGCCGGGCCGGCGATCTGGTCTCCGGCCTCATCACCACCCCGGGCGGGCAGGCCGGGGCCGCGACCATCAATCGCGCCCTCGACACGACGCTGGACCGGGTGCTGCAGAGCGCCAGTGTCGCGCTGACCACCCTGAGCGGTGTCTCGATCGACCTCACGGACGACCTCCAGAACGTCGAGATCGACGCGTTGGCCACGTCGGTTGGCAACGCCATCGAGGGCTTGGGAAAGCTCACGGCCTCGTTGCTCGAGGCGGTCCCGGTGGTCGCCGCATTTGCCTCGTCGATTGCTAGAAGCTTGGGCGTGGACGTGAGCGCGACCCCAACGCCAGAGACCGCCATGCGCCGGCTCCTTGACCGACAGGCCAGACTTGAGGCCTTGCTCACTCAATTGGATGATCAGAGTGATGTGATCACAGGAACGGTGGCCGCCGCCCAAACCGCCGCCGCCTCCGCGCTCAGGGAATTGCTCGGCGTCTTCAACCCCTTCCCGGCCGTCGCGTCGGCGGCGGCGATTACGGCCGACGCGATCGAGGTCGCTCCATTGGGCTTAGCTGCCAGCAGCCAGGCAATGGTGGTCCGTGATCAAGAACTCCTCACGGGTGACGATACCACTCTCTTGACCACTCTCTCGACGAGTCCGTTTGTGCGTAGACAGGAGATTGCACAGGAGCTCCGCTACGTTAACAGCGAGCTCCAAAGGCTCAGATTGCAGAGGGCCAACCAGAGTGCAGCGGCACTGCCAACCACGCCAACCGACAGCTCTACCATCAAGACGCTGCTGTTCTTCGGGCAGCAACTCGGCCGGACGCTGGAGCAGCTCCCGAAGTTCAACGACGTTGACACGTTGGTTGGGAATGTCGAGGCCATCGCTGGGGCGCTGAGGGAGCAATCTGCAACCCTTGATCGCAACCTGGCTCAGTCCGGCGAGCGCCGTGGGCTCCTCCTGCAGTTCGACGCCATGGTGCATCGCGGCCTCTTTAGGCTCGAGGGTGCAAAGCTTGAGGGCGCGTTTGACCAGATCGCGGAACTCGAGGAGAAGATCGCCCGTCTGCTGGCGGCCGAGGCGGACGCCCGCGAGGGATTCGTGGACGGATTCCGTGGCGCACTTGGTGGCTTCCTGCAGGCCTCCGAGGGGTTCACTCGCCAGCTCCCGGACATTGCCCGGATCCGCCAGAGCACCGACATCCTCAGCGTCATCGCGGGGCAAGACTTCACCAGCATCAACGGGATCGCCGGTGTCCTGGGGTCGGAGCGAGCGAGGGAGCTGGGGGCCGATCAACGGAGCGTGGTCGGGAACTCGCTCGCGGGCGTGCTCACGCAAACAGGTGCGGATCCCTTCCTGGACCCGCGGTTGGGCGACACGATCGTCAACACCATCAACAACATCGCCGACGCGGTGGCTCGTTACAACGAGAACGCCAAAGACGGCGTCGCGGTGACCGAGGAACTGGTCGACCTCTTCATTGCGCGGCTCCGCGCAGAGCGTGATCGAGTCGAGAACCCCCAGGGTTTCGCCAGCCGGGCCACGGCTTCGGTGACCACCCGGGACGAGATCGCGGTTGAGAACTTCAACATCGCCATCGAGAAGCTTGAGGAACTGAAGGCCAAGGCCAACGAGGTCGCCGACACGGTGGAGATCGCCTTCCAACAGCTCGCGGCCGGAATCAGCACCGGCATCGGCGACTCCCTCGTTGCCGGCCTCACCGACGCCTTCGAGACCGGCGGAGCCAACATCCTCGAGATCACCGGCAACCTGCTCCGCTCGATCCAGCAGCAGGTGCTCCGCATGATCCTGGAGTTCACGATCATCCGCGGCCTGGTCAACCCCGCGCTCAACAGCACCTTCGGACTGACCGGCGCCAACCTGCTCCCGACCATCGGCGCCAAGGGCATGGTGGTGTCGCAGGGCCAGGTGCGCCCCATGGCCAAGGGCTTCATGGCCACCGGCCCGACCACCTTCGGGATGCGGGGCAACCAGGTCGGCCTCATCGGCGAGGACGCCCCGGAGGCGGTGATGCCGGTCGTGCAGGCCCCGGACGGCTCGCTGGGCATCCGCGCGTCGGGCGGCGGCGGGCGGAGCACCAACATCTACATGAACGTCCGGGCCAATGATGCGGGGTCCTTCCGCCGGTCGTCCAGGCAGATGCGCGGTAGGCTGATGGAACTCGCCGGGGGCTGAGCCAATGTTCAACGAGATCGACTTCGACAAGGATCTGGTGGGGTTCGGCTCCGGCTCCGGACCTGGGCACAACACGCTCATCACAGAGACGGACGACGCCGGCGAGGAGCGCGTGGCGCGGTCGGACACCCCCCGCCACCGCTTCCGACTCCGCGTGATCGACCGCACAAACGAGGAGATCGCCGACATCCGGCGCTTCGTCATCGGCCAGCAGGGCGCCCTGCTCGGGTTCCGCGTGAAGGACCCCAACGACTTCACGACCGCCTTGGACGGCGTCTCCCAGCCCTCCAACACGGACGTCCAGATTGGCACCGGCGACGGCTCGACGACCCAGTTCCAGCTCGTCAAGAAGTACACCAGCGGCCTCTCCACCATCACGCGGACGATCAACAAGCCCACCGACGCCGCGGAGGTGACGGGGGCCAACGCCGTCACGGTCGCCGTGAACGGCGTCGCGCAGACGGAGGGGGCCGATTACTCGGTGGACTACACCACCGGCCTGGTGACGTTCGTGGCCCCCCCCACCGCCGGCCACGCGATCACGGTCGGGTTCGAGTTCCGGGTGCCGGTTCGGTTCAGCAAGGACGTGGATGAGTGGCTCGCGACCACGCGCGAGGAGCCGGACCAGAACACCATCTCCAGCCTGGAGATGGTCGAGCTGGTGAGCCCGGTCGGCGTCAACATCAACCGCAACTACGGTGGACACAAGGAGCGGGAGATGACCGGGGACCTGACACTGGCCCTCACCATCGCCCAGCTCTACGTCCTGTCCGCCGAGACCGCCGGGTTCGCCGCTCTGCTGCCGGATCCGGCCGATCTCCCCACCGGCCCCGACCTGTGGGTGGTGATGAACGTCGGAGCCGAGGACATCGACATCAAGGACCACCTGGACAACACGCTCCTCACCCTCGCCACCGGAGAGGGCACGCACATCCACCTCAGCACCAATGGTGTGGGTGGCTTTGTCTGGTACGCCGCATGATTAGCGAATCGGCACAGTTCGGCGGCTCCATGTCGATCTCGGGTTCGACCACGCTGACCATGGCCTCTCCGCGCCTGGTGCGATGCGGGTCGGCCGGGGGATCGTTCACTGTGACGCTCCCGAGCACCACCAACCACATCATCGACCCGGGCGAGTACGGCGCGTCGCGCTTCGTCATCGTCAACGACTCGGGGCGGGGCGTGACCGTGCAGCATCCATCTTCGGCGGAAGTACCATCGACCGTGACACTCATCGTCCTAGCCAACCAGGAGGTCGCGTTCGTCGGCCTGACGCCGACCGCGTGGGTCGCGTTCAAGCGCCCGCTCAACACCCCGCGGGCCGCCGGCTTCACGCCCCGCGATCCGATCGTCAACCCGGACGTCGCGGCCACCTACACCCCCGACCAGACCAACTGCTTCGTGGGCGACGACTGCGAGCTGGCCCAGGCCATCGCGCTGGTGTCCGAGAACGGCACGCCCTCGGTGCTGGCTCCCATGTACATCAACCCCTGCCCCGGGGCGTCGGGGTTCCCGCACGAGGGAAACAGAGAGCGAGAGGCGGTGCGAGGGGCCGATTGCATCATGCCCAGCGCGGTCGTTGTCCGTCTGTCCGACGAGTTCACGAGCGATCCCGACCACCGGCTCGTGGGCCAGCTCTCCGCGGAGTGCCTCCAGGCGCTCGTGAACACCCCGCACATCCTCCAGTTCGATGAGGACGCCGAGCTGGAGGACGCGACCACCCGCAACCCGTACCACGTCGGGCGCGACCCGCCGCCGGCGACGGCGTGGACCTTCGGCCCCCCGTTCAACGTCACCAAGCACTTCTGGAAGCGGGAGGTCGAGTACACGGTCGGGGAGGAGACCTTCACTCTCTCGATCGTGTTCCAGATGGAGCACACGGCGGATCCTCAGCCGCGGAAGACGTCCTTTGGCGGCTCCGCCGGCGGGGCCTGCGACGACGAGGCGGGGGCGTGGGGGGCCCTGTTCTGCGTGTACGTGTTCACCAACGAGCTGGAGCCGGACTTCGAGGACGGGGACTCCTTCATCCCGACCGGCGGCACGGACCCGGTGGTGTTCCACCGGCACGATCCGCTGGTGTGGGGCAACGCCCCCGGCGTCGAGGGCGGGGACAACGACGACAAGTTCTGCCACCCGCAGTTGCTCGCCGCGGCGATGCTGCCCACGACGTTCCACTCCCCGTGCCAGTTCAACTGGATCCCGCTGCTCGAGCGCGATGGCGGGTACAACCGCGAGTGGGCGTACCGCCGCCCCAACTGCGCCCCGTGGATCACCGACCCTGAGCGTGATCTGCCCAATCTCTGCGAGGACTGCAACGAGACCGGAGCCGGCCTGCGCAACGTCGTCTTCGGCATGGGCACAGAGCTTGCCATCTGGCGCGCCATGTCGCTGGGCGGCAACTGCCCCGTGTCCCGCCCGGTCGAGCACCTGGTCTGGGAGAACGGCCTCGGGGCCGGGCGGACCTACTTCAAGCCGGCGCACGCAGGGTGGGACGAGGAGATCGGCGAACTCACGAGCGAGTCGAGCGGCACGATCAGCCTGTGCATCGGGGCCACCTGGCCGGACTTCGACATCCAGTGCTGCGACGGCAACGAGGCCGAGCCCTTCCGGGACGTGGGGGGTGGGCACGGGTGCCTGCGCACCGGCCCCACACCAGCCTCGATCCCCGGGCAACTGGTCCCCGGGACGAGTTGCTGTGTCACGATCGACCGGGCGATTGCCTTCTGGTACCAGTCCTGCGTGAGCACGTTCTTTGAGTTCGGCGACCCGAGCGGGGGGGCGTGCACCATCCTGGAAACGGGCTGTGAAATGGACGGCTCCTACTTCACCCAGCACGAGCTCGAGGTGTACGACTACTCACTCGGCGGGGATGTTGTCGAACGCTGGATCATGTGGAAGCGGTACCTGCTCGACCCCCGGGCCGAGACATGGAGCTACACCTACGACATGGGCGACGTGGTCGACATCCTTGATATGATCGGCACGTGGACCCTGGAAGCAACCGTGACGCCGACGAGCTTCAACGTCTTGACGACGATCCGGGCCATGGTGGGATACGCCCCAACCCGCGGCATCTGGGACGGCGACTGGCGCGACGCCGTAATCAGCTTCACCGCGCTCAACGCCACCAACGCCAGCCACGGGGCTGGGATGCGCGCCCGCACAGAGGGGCTTGACAACGCCTCGGGCATCTTCGCGTTCATCAAACCCACCGGGGTTGACACTGGGCTTGTGAAGATCATCCGGATGGTTGCGAACGAGGAGATCGTGCTGGCTTCGGTGGCGATTGTCCTGGACGACGACACGGTTGATGTGGTGGTCACGTTCTCGGGCTACAGCTTCACCGTCGCGTGGGAGGTGGTTGGCGGCGAGACGGGATCGCTCACCGCCAACGACTGCACCTACCAAGATGGGGGTGTGCCCGTGCTCGCCACCCAGGACTCCGACTCCGAGAACACCGCGGAGTTCGACAACTGGGTGATCGTGGACAACTCGACCCAGTTCCTTGAGCTTGCGTCTGAGCTGGCGAGCGACAGCGGCTCGCTGACCGCTGCGCCGCTTCAGCTGCTCGACGGCTACGGCAAGTGCGAGGGCGAGACCACCAACGGCTGCGGCAGCTGGTCGGGCACGCCGGGCGAGCCAGCAATCTGCAACTGCCGCTCGGAGTTTCAGGTTCTCTACAGCGTCACGGGCGCGATATGGCCCGAGGGCACGCTGCTGGAGGGCCTGCCCACTCCGACCGACCCAACCTACCTGGGCGGGCCGATGTTCCTCGTCTATGGAAAGTCGTGCTTCGGGTCCTGGTGCTACCCGGCGACCTACTACTGCGGCGAGTGCCCCCTGCCGTACCCGGGCGCCAACTTCGTCGTGCCGCGCCGGTGCTGGCCCGCCGACTCGGAAATCACCTCCGACAACGAGCCGAAAAACTGCAAGGGGCTCACCCAGTGGGCGTGGAGAGCGCTTACCTGTGAGTCGGTGCCAGGATCATGAACTGCGACCAAGACATCATCGCCTATGCCGTCGCGCAGGGGTGGCTCCGCCCCGGGGAGCCGTGCCAGAACCTCACCGCCGGCAAATACCGGAAGGCGGCGACCGCGATCCGACCGATGCGGAAGAAGGTCTCGGATGGGATGAGAGCGGCCGAGTCGCGCGTTGCGACGTCTCGGTTCGGGTGGAGGCGGGTGCCGGCGGAGGTGGCCCAGGAGAACGAGGACATCTGCCGCGCATGCCCCAATGGGAAGTTCATGGTCCTCAAGGGGGGCGAGCCGGTCTGCAACATCTGCCAGTGCTCGGCCAAGTGGCTTGAGGCCAAGTGGAAGGATCCCAAGCAGAGGTGCCCATACGGGCACTGGGACAACCCCAAGCGACTCGTTATGCTCACGGTCACGAAAGGCGGGGGAGATGCCCAGCAATCAACTCAATAGCCCGCTGCACGCGCTCACCGTGGCCGGTGCGGTGCGGTGGGTGAAGTGCTGGAAGTGGACCCGCACGGACGGCGAGGTGCTGCGATTCTGTGACGGGAACCGCGAGATCACCCTGAGCGGCGACGTCTACTCGCCCGTGGGCGGCTTCTCGGCCAGCGCCGAGGAGAGCACGGACGGGGTGCGGGCCGGCAACCGCGACCTGAAGGGCGTGCTCCGCGACGAGCGGATCACCTTCGCCGATCTCGACGCCGGCAAGTACCGCGGGTGTCGGATCGAGGAGTTCATCGTCGACCTCATGTACCCGTGGAAGGGCAATCTCCGCCGCAACTCGTACCACATCATCAACACCAGTTTCAACGGCGAGACCTACGAGGTGGACCTGGACGGCCCGCTCACCAAGCTGGGCATCACGCGCGGGTACACCCACCAGCGTTCGTGCAGCGTCGAGAACTTCGGCGACGCGCGGTGCGGCTTCGATCTCGAGGCCGTCCGGGTCTCGGCGAGTGTGACGGTGGTGGACAGCCGGAAGCAGCTCCAGACCACCATCCCCACCGGCGAGGGCGAGGAGTTCTACGACGAGGGGCAGATCACCTGGGGCGTCGGCTCGGCCAACGAGGGCCTAAAGTCGGACGTCAAGGCCTACTCCGAGGCGAACGGCGTCATTGTCCTGCAGGTCGAGACCCCCTACGACATCGAGGTGGGCGACGACTTCACCATCGTCCCAGGTTGCAATCGCGAGTTCAGCACCTGCCAGCGCTTCCAGAACGAGGCCAACTTCCGCGGGTTCCCGCACATCCCGGGCAACGACGACACGTTCGAGACCCCGGACCAGAAGATCGAGGACTGAGAACATGAAGATCGACGAGAACCAGTCGGCGGTGATCGAGAGCATGCGCGGGCTCCTCGCCCTGGACAAGGACGGGGAGGAGTGTGTCATCATCCCCGGAAAGCCGGGGTTCGTGTTCGCGACGAAGTTCGTGACCATGTTCACGGGGCTCCAGCGGCGGCGGGACGTGCCCAAGCTCGAGCGCGATGTGTGGCGGGCCAGCGAGCTGCGGCTGGCCAGCGACTTCACGCTCATGGCGCCCACGGGGATGGGCTATGAGTCGCCGGCGCATCCCGACGCCGTGGCGTTCGCCCAGAGGTGCGCCGCGGAGGCCGCGATGTGATCGACCGTCACGCCGTCATCGCGACCGCCCGCTCCTACGTGGGCACCCCCATCCACCACTGCGGCCGGAAGAAGGAAGTGGGGGTGGACTGTGCCGGCCTGGCCGCTGGTGTCTTCCGGGAGCTGGGCTACCCCCACCGTGACGTCCGCAACTACGCCCAGATTCCCGACAAGAACATGCTTATCGACCTGTGTCGCGAGTGCATGGACGAGGTGCCGCGCGGGGAGCATCTGCCAGGCGACATCGGCCTGTTCTGGTGGGACCGCGTCTCCCGCGAGCCCCGGCACCTGGGGATCCTCTGTGACGGCACCATGGTGCATGCCACCAACCTGGCCGGCCGGCAGGGGCTCCACCGGCGGAAGGGTGTGAGCGTCAACGACCTGGGCTGTGTGCAGGAGGTCGAGTTTGGCCAATCCTGGGAGCGGCGTCTAATCCATACGTTCCGTCTCAGGGGAATCGGTCCATGGCAACCCTCGCCCTCTTTGCGGTAGGCTCGGCTATCGGCGGCGCCATCGGTGCCGGCGCCGGCGTCGCTGCGGGCACCGCGGTCGCGCTCGGCCTGACGGCCGCACAGATCGGCGGGTTCGTCGGCGGGGCGATCGGGTCGTTCATCGACTCGACCTTTCTCTTCCCGGCGCTGTTCGGCCAGAACTCCCTGTCGGGCCCTCGGATCGGCGACCAGAGCCTCATGTCCGGCCAGGAGGGCGCGCCGATGGCCTGGTGCCTGGGGGCCAGGACCCGGGTCGCCGGCACGGTCATCTGGAAGTCCCCGCTCATCGAGGTCAAGGTCAAGACCAAGGTCGGGGGCTCCACGCTGGGCGGCGGGCAGAGCGTGTCGAACTACGAGTACTTCGTGGACGTCGCGGTGAGCGTCTGTGACACCACGAACTTGCCGGACGGGGCCATCGGGCGCTTCGTCAAGATCCTCGCGGACGGCAAGCTCATCTACGACGGGGCCGGCGACTACGCCGACAAGTACGACGGCATCGCCGTCTATGACGGCGCGCAACTCGCCGCGGATCCGCTCATCGAGTCGTACGAGGGCGCGGGCAATGTCCCCGCGTTCAAGGACACCGCGTACTTCGTCATCAACCGGCTCCGCCTCTCGCACTACGGCAACCGCATCCCACAGCTCCAGATCATTGTTGAGCAGGCCAATCCCCTCTCGCTGCAGGAGACCATCACCGCGATCATGGAGCGGGCTGGGTACGAGACGGCGGATTACAACGTCGAGCGGCTCTACCAGTGCGTCAACGGGTATGTCGTGTCTGGGCCGCAGGAGATGTCGCGCGTGCTCGCCCCACTGCTGCTGGCGTTCAACGTCAACGTGCAGGAGCGTGACGGGGTGATCCACTTCATCCCCAAGGGGGAGGAAGACAGGCTCCTGGTGGACCGGATGGGGCACCTGGCCGCGACGGACGAGGGGGAGGATGGGGGCGGCCGGCCCTACGACCTCACCGATGTGCCGGGGTTCGAGCTGCCCAGCGAGGTCACGGTTGAGTTCACCGACGTCGAGGCGGACCTGAACAGCGGCTCCCGCACCGCCAAGCGGTGGGAGCACACGCCGCAGAACCGCGTCACCCTGGCCCTGCCACTGACGCTCACCCGCGACGAGGCGGTGAAGATCGCCAAGCGCTACCTGTGGGCGGCCGAGGCGGAGCGCAAGCGTGTCGCGTTGAGCCTGCCCCCGCGGTACATCGCCCTGCGTGAGGGCATGGCGCTGGTGCTCCCGGACGTCGACGGGCGCGAGCGGGAGGTGTGGGTGCGCCGTGTCGCGATCGGAGCGAACTACCGCGTCGAGGTCGAGGGCACGTTCTACGACCGCGACGTGTTCGAGCAATCGGCGTCGTCCGATGGTGTGGTGATCGCCAACACGAACTACGACCCGCCGGACACGATCCTCATCATGGCGGACCTGCCGACCATGACCACGGAGCTGGAGGGAAAGACCGGCCTCTACAAAGCCATGTGCGCCGAGGACCCCGAGGCACAGTGGCGGGGCGGCCAGCTCTGGAACTCCCCGGCCAAGGACGGCACCTACGTCAAGCTCAGCGACGTCGGCCGCGAGGCGACGATCGGCTACACGGTGGATGGGGCACTGCGGCGCGAGCCCAGGCCGGGCCGCTGGGACACCACCAGCCGGCTCGTGGTGGAGATGAGGGAGAGCGGCCTGGCTTCGGCCAGTGACCGTGAGGTGCTGCTGGGGGCCAACCGTCTGGGCGTGCTCAACGCCGAGGGCCGGTGGGAGGTCATCGCCTTCGCGGTGGCCGACTTGATCGCGGAGCGGACCTACGCCCTCAGCCGCCTGCTCCGCGGCGTGCGCGGCACCGAGGACGCGATCGAGGGCCACTACGACATCGGCCGGCCGGTGGTGCTGGCCGAGGCGGGGCCGGTCGGGTTCCAGGAGTTGAACCTGAACAGCAACCTGTGGTGGAAGGCCCCGTCGCTCGGCCAGGCGGTCGCGTCGGCCCACGCCGCGCAATACCTCGTCACCGGCCGCACGATCAAGCCGTTCTCGCCCTGCAACCTGCGCGGCGTGTTCGACTCGAACGATAATCTCACGCTCAGTTGGAAGCGGCGGAGCAAGTTCCTCCGCGCCCTGTTCAGCGTCAAGACCCTCGCGGACGACGAGGGCCCAGAGACCTATGAGGTCGACATCTACGGCACCCAGGTGCTCACCCTCGAGGTCCTGGAGGAGCAGACGGTCGTGTACGATAAGGAAGCCCAGATCGAAAACGGCAATTATCCCTTGCCCGTGGCCGCGGCCGTCTACCAGATGTCCACCATCGTCGGACGCGGCAACCCTGTCTTTGGCGTTTTCTTCCGGTGAGAACCCCCCCCCATGACCACCACGCCCCGATACGGCCTCCTGCACCTTGAGGAGACGCAGCAGAACCCCGAGGCGGCGCACAATGAGGCGCTGGACATTCTCACCACGGTCGTCGGGCTCTACGTCAAGAACCGGACCACCAGCAATGGCGCGTCGCTGGCGATTGTGGAGGGCGAGGCCTACATCGTTCCAGTCGGTGCCAGCGGCGCGGACTGGGAGAACCATATTGGCGACGTGGCGGTCGGCCTGAACGGCGGCTGGACCTTCATCACCCCGGAGAACGGGACCTGGTTCTACATCGAGGACGAGGGGTGCGGCGGGATCTACGTCAACGGATATCTGATCCGCAACCCGTCGCCCCGGTTCGTGGGGCGTCGCGAGGCGGACGCCGCGATCTTACTGCTCACCAGCACGGAGGTGGATCTGCCATGGGACGTCGCGCTGGTGAAGGATGGGTATTTCGCCCACACGGCCGCGACCGCGGGGATCGCTCCCGCCGGTGCCGGCTACCACCAGATCAGCGCCGACGTCGCCATCGAGCGCACCGACGGCTTTGGCAACACAGTGGTCATTATGCAGCTCAAGGTCAACAGCGTGCTGGTCACGGGCGGCGTCGCCTACGCGACAATCAGCGACACCTCGACGCCCGTCACGCTCCACATGAGCCGCGTCTTCAACGTGGGCACCGCCGGCCACAACATCAAGCTCACCCTCCAGGTGGTGAGCGGGTCGGCGACGCTGCAAGTGGCCGCCATCGGCACCGGCGTCATCATCACTAAGCCGTGACTTGGCACAGGGAAGGTCTGTGGCGTGCGGGTTCGCCCTTCGGCCATTCAAGCCGTGATGTGCGTGGTAACCTTTTGACAAGTGTCCGCCCGGGCGGTACGCTTGCCCCGGTACGCTAGATCATCGCCGACGCCGAGCATCTTTACGCCCAACTCGGTGAGGCACCAGCAGATGGGAGCACAGAGTTGACACCGAGGCAGCGCGAGGTGCTCGATTGGATTCGGGCGTATGTGGCCAAGCACGGCTACGCCCCAACCCACCAGGAAATCGCCGATGGGATGGAGGTGAGCAAGACCGCCGTGGTCGCGCACATCGCCAATCTCATTCGGGGCGGCGCCCTGGAGCGTCGCAAGGGCGTCCGGGCCCGGGCCATCGCCCTGCCTGGGGCCGAGTCGATTGGCCTGGACGATGCGGTGCGGGTGGCGGGAGGCGCGTGCGGCGTCTGCGCCAAGAAGATCGTCAGGCAGCTCCGGAAGCTGCCGAGGAGGGGATAGTGGCGGAACCCAAGACCGAGCTCGCCAAGGCCAACCTGGACGTGGGCTCTCTGACCGAGGCGTTCGCGACCGAGATCGCGAGGAACAACCCCGAGGTGGCCGGCCAGCTCATCATGGCCCTGGTCAAGATGAACACCACGGCCCTGCCCGAGACGGTCTTCGTCCGGCGCGAGGGTGTCACGATCCGCCGCACGCGGAGCAGGGTCCGGCTGTCGATCGCGGACGGCACCCTGAACCCCGCCGGCGACGGGAAGTTCTCTATCTCGATGGACGGGTTCCGCAAGCTCAACGAGGTGCCGGCCCTGTCCGTGATCCGCCCTGAGTACGTGGTGGTGGACGGGGACAAGCGCGGCAACCCCTACATCATCGTGGACCCACGCACGGATCTGCCCAAGGTGGTGCACGCCCGCGCCGTTGTGGTGGGGTACTCCCCCACCGGGTCTCTGGCCGCGACCGACGTCATGGTGCGTCTGGACATGAACATCTACATCATGGAGAACATCCAAGCCAAGTTGAAGAAGGCCGATACGCCCCAGCAGGCCGACGCGATCGCGATCTATGGCTCCGACGACGAGCCGCCGACCGACGAGCAGGGGCAGAAGCGTGCCGGGTACAAGTTCATGCCGATCCACGCCTTCCCGGGCGGGGCGTTCGGTCTGTGGGTCAACAAGCACAGCCGCGCCATGCAGGCGGTCTTCCAGGACCACACAACCAGACTCAAGTTCGTCGAGCGACTGGCGCAGTCCTTCGCGGAACGCAACGCCCTCAAGGCCCACCCGTCCATCCCTCGCGTCCTGCACGTGGACCGCGGGGTGGCCATGGTTGAGGTCTTCGGCTGGACCACCGACTTCAACCGGAGCGAGATCGACAACCTGCGCAAGCTCGTGGAGAACGATCTGCTGCACGAGTTCCGCGACGGCAAGGGGCGGTCGGTATCGGTCGACGTCCGCCAGGAGACGACGATCGACGCCGAGGATCTGGTGGCGCTTGATGAGGTAACGCAATCGGAAGCGGCGGCGGAAGCGGCGAAGGACGATGAGGCGGAGGCGGGGGCGGACGAGCCGGACGCGGAGCTGTTGCCCAACGCGATCAAGGGGTTCGGCCGCCTGACGCAGCTCAAGGGGGTCAAGAAGGCGAGGACGGTGCTCAAGGGTCTCGAGATTGACACCTTGGAGGTGGCGAGCACAGAGGAGCTGGTGAAGTTCCTGGAAGAGTTGAAGAAGATCGAAGGGGCGTGAAGTGCGGATCACACAGATCAGTCACAAGGGTTTCAAGGGGTTGTCGCGGAAGGTGGACGTCACGCACCGGAACCTGCTGGTGACCGGCGGGATGGGGGCGGGCAAGTCCACGCTCCTCGAGGCCGTGGCCATCACGCTCGACCTGCCCACGCGGCATGGGCAGACGAACATGGAGCGGCTGTCGCCGGGCTCCGAGTGGAGCGTCGGCCTCCGGTTCGATGGTGGGCCGGCGCTCGAGCGCATCTTCCGCCGGGGCAAGTGCTCGTACTACGTCGACAGCATGGCGGTGCCCGCGGCCCAGTACAAGACCAGGGTCGCCGGCATCACGACCGCAGAGCCCCACCACGCCGATCTGGGGGCGTTCCTTGGCCTCTCCGGGCAGAAGCGGGCGGAGCTGTTCGCTCGCCTGCTGGAGGCTGGCAGCGAGACGGCGCTCAAGGATCTGTTGCGGGATGGGTTCGACACCTGGCTCGAAGCGGAGCTTGGCACGCTGGACGGGTTCGGGGATCTGCTGGCGATGGGTGAGATCACCGCCCCGCCGGCGGGCCTGCTGATGCGGGTGAAGGATGAGCAGAACGCGTACGCGCAGCGGGCCAAGGACGCCCGTGGGCGGCTCGAGCACCTGAACCAGACGGCGGCGGCGACGCCCCGGGCGGCGTCCCTGTCCGAGGCCCAGGACTCCATCTCTGAGATCGACAAGACCATCGGCGATCTGGAGGGCCGCAAGCGCTCGGTCGAGGTCGATCAGGAGCGGTACACAGCGGCGGGCAAGGTGCTCGCGTCCGCCAGGTCAGAGGTCGACAAGGCCAAGGCGGCGTTGAAGCTCGCGGAAGCGGCGGTCGAGAGCATCCCGTCCCTGGAGGACTCGCTCGGGAGGGCCCGCACAGCGCGGGACGAAGCGGCCGGCAATGCGTCCGCGGCGCTGTCGTGGGTGGACTCGGTCCAGAAGACCCGGGACGAGGCCGAGGTGGAGCTGGGGCGCGTGCGGGAGCGGCTCGAGCTGGCCCGCAAGGTCGCCAACCTGGACTGGAACGCCATGGTCATGGCGGAGATGCACACCGTCATAGAGCAGGCGTCGCCCCTCCTGAAGAAGCTGGTCCACGACACGCCGGCGCTGCAGGATGATCTGGTCGGCCTGGTGACGGGTGTGGTGACGACGGTGCTCGGCCTGCCGCCGGTCTGGGAGGCGAGGGAGAAGGAGGCGGGTTCGGCGCTCGAGAAGGCTGTCAAGGCCGTCGCGGATCGCGCCAAGACGGCGGACGCGGCCGAGGACATCGCGGAGAAGGCGCGTGTCGCCGTCGACGATGCTGTGGCCAAGCGAGCCGCGGCGGTGGCCGCACGTGACACCATCGACGCCATGCGGGCCACGGTGGCGACGTCGGAGGAGCAGGTCCGCAGCCTGGAGCAGAGTGCCGCCAGGACCGCGGCCGTGGAGTCGACCGCCTCGCTCGATGAGCAGGTGGCCGCCCTCAAGGCGAGGCGGACGGAGTGGAAGGTTCAGATCGCGGCGATCCAGAAGGCCCTGGGCATCGACGGGCAGATCGAGGCCGCAAAACTCGACATCGCCCGCGCCGACATGGCGGTGGGCGTGCTCAAGCGCCTGGTGGAGCTGGTGCAGGACGCCAGGGACCAGCTCCTCCGCGAGTCGCTCGCGAAGGTCATGGCCCCGTTCGAGGAGCGGTTCGGCCTGTTGTTCGGGCCGGACACCAGGACCTCCCACCACTCCGAGGGGTCGGGGCGATCGACCGACTTCGGATTCCGCGTCACCCGTCGCGGGCGCGAGGTCCCCATGGACATGCTCAGCGACGGCGAGACGGTGCTGACGGCCGCGGCGTTCCTGTCGGCGATGCAGGCGATCTGTGGCACACAGGGTTCCCTCCTCTTGCTGCACGACACGGGCCTGGACGACACCGGCATGGTCGGTGCCCTCAATGGGCTGCCCAAACTCGGGCTCGACTTCGCGGCGATCGCAACGTCGCGGGTGGAGGACGCGGGTGGGCGGGATGAGTGGCAGGTCGTCCGGCTCTAGCGGATCAGGGGCGGGCGCGGAAGGGCAAACGCCGCGCGTGACGACGCGGCCCGGGAGGCGGCGCATGCAGTGGGCCGAAGGCAGCCATGTGTCGGTGGACCGGGTCTGGTTCGTGTCGAGCCTGTTGCTTCGGGTCATGGAGCGGGGGGGCCACCACCGCCTTCTGAGGGCGAGCGGACCAAACTCCCCTGAGCACGCGGTGTCCCCGACTGAGATGCGACACGCCCTGTCCTTCATCCGCCGGCTGGGGTATGAGGTGCCAGAGGTGGTCGTCGACGAGGGCGAGGTATGGAACGTCACGGGGAGGCTCTGATGCGGAAGCCGGCGAGCGATCTGGACCCTGCCCAAGCCGACTGTGTCCGGAGCGGCCTCCGGGCCATGATGGTGGTCGCCGGGCCTGGCTCCGGCAAGACCCGCACACTGGTCGCCGCCGTCCGCGCCGCCCTCGACGACGCGGTGGACCCGCGCCGGATCCTCCTGGTGACATTCACCAGGCTGGCGGCGGCCGAGACCATGCGCCGGCTGGGCACCGTCCGCGGCCTCACCATCGGCACCTTCCACGGCGTCTGCTACCAGCTCGTGTGCGCCGCCTGGGAGGAGTTGGGGTTCCGTGGTCCGGAGATCGAGCTGTTCGACCGGATCGAGCAGGACCGCGTCATCGCCCGGGTCATCAACACCGCCCGGCGCAAGCCCTCCAAGACCGCCGTCCACAAGGCCCTCGATCACATGGGGGAGCACGGGACCCGCCCCACCGGGCTCGAGCCGGCGGTTGGCGCTGTCATCGACTCCTACCTCCAGGAACTCAAGCAGGCCAACGCCATCGACTACCAGACCGCGGCGTACCTGGGGCTGGAACTCGCCTCCCGCCACCCCCCCGGCTGGACCCACATCTTCGCCGACGAGGTGCAGGACCTTGACCGCGCCCAGTGGGCGTTTTTCAAGCACTGCAAGCCGGAGCGGCTGTTCGCCGTGGGGGACATCGACCAGCTCGTGTACGGCTGGCGGGGTGCGAGCGTCGAGACGATGCGCTGGCAGGTGGGGGAGTGGGGCGCCGGGATCGCCAAGCTCGAGACCAACTACCGCAGCGGCCGGCGGATCGTCGCCGCGGCCGACCGCCTCATCGCCCACAACCAGAACCGGATCGCCAAGGTGATGATCCCGCACCGGGAGGACGAGGGGGAGGTCCGCGTCATCGACGCCCAGCGCTTCGCCCCCGCCGTCCTGGGGGTGATGGGGGATGGGGTCTCCGTCGCCGTGCTGGCCCGGACGCACGCGGTCCTGTCGGAGGCCATGGCCGAGATGGAGGCCTGTGGGCTCAAGCCAAGCCTGGTGGGGCGCCAGGAGCGGATCCTGGAGCGCCCGGACGTCCGGGAGGCCTTTGCGGCCCTGTGCTTCGCTGCCCTGCCCCTGAGCACGAGCGTCTGTGAGCGGGCGCTGCGGGCGATGGGGTGGTCGGAGCTTGACGTCATAACCCTGATGGCGGACGCCAAGGGTTCCGGGCGGACGTTCTGGGAGGTCGCCGCGGCTCAGGACGAGCTGGTGCGGGAGCTGGAGGAGGATTGCCAGGGCCTCGGGCTGGGCGAGCGCCTGGAGGTCGTGGCGGCCCTGCTGGGGCTCAGGGACGGCCCTGGGGCGGCGTGGGACGAGGTGACGCGGATCGTCGCCCGGTTCGTCGGGGCGACCGCCTACGCCAGCCGGACGCCCGCCGCGTTCATGGCCTGGCTCAACGCCCGGGACCTGCAGGACGAGGTGGACACAGACCACCCCCTACAGGCCATGACCATCCACGCCTCCAAGGGGCTCGAGTTCGACCAGGTCTTCGTCTATGGGTTCGACGAGGGGGTGCTTCCGGGGCGGAACCGGGACGCGGACCAGCTCGAGGAGGAGCGCCGGCTGGCGTTCGTGGCCGCCACCCGGGCCCGCCACGGGCTGACCCTGGTCGTCGGCAGCGAGCAGCCGGGGAACACCGGCCCCAGCCGGTTCCTGGCGGAGATGGGCCTGCAATGCGGCTCGTGAGCGTCCTGACCCGCGTGGTGCAGCGCCGGCTCACCCAAGACCACCGGCGGATCTGGGTCCACAACGCCCTGGTCCGCGAGGTGGTCGAGGTGGTGCTGGACGCCATCTCGGAGGAGGGGGCCAAGCGGACCAAGGCGGTCATCGGCTGGCACCAGCGGGGCCACCGCACGCCGGAGCGCGTGCGGGCCGCCCGGAAGACGGCCCTCTGTAAGCGGTACACCAAGGACCACCTCCGCGCCTCCCCGAAGCCGCCGCCGATCCGGGCACCCAGTCGCCCATGGCGCCCGCCGTTCCGGGTCCTGCGACCCCGAATCGTCACGCTCAACCTGGTTGAGAAGGTCCACGTGACTGTGGTGAGGAGGGTTGTCACGCGGCCAATCCGCCTGAAGGTGGTACGTGTCAAAAACATTACCACGCCACCGCCTCTCCAGCCGATAGAGAGGGCGGCGCTCGAGCGCATCGCTGAGGATCTGGCCGACGCCGGCGATCGTGTGACCGCCGGAATCGTCCGGGGCATCCTGCGGCGGGGCGCGGAGCCTTGAAAGGACTCTGCCATGCTGGTCATCACACGTCGGGAGGGTGAGGAGATTGTGGTCGGTAATCCGCGGGACCCCATCGGGGTGATCCGCATCTCCAGCATCCGGGGCGACCGCGTCCAGGTGGCCCTGGAGTTCCCCAAGGCCATCGACCTGCACCGCCGCGAGGTCGCGGACAGCATCGTGGACCAGGCCAGGGTTAGTGGTCGGCGCTGCCCTGACCACGGTTAGTGGTCGGCGCTGCCCTGACCACAAGGGGTAGTGGTCGGCGCTGCCTGACCACAAGGGGTAGTGGTCGGCGCTGCGTTGAGCCACAAGCTGTCGGCAAGGGACCTCCCGGATAACTCTGTGGAGTGTCCTGAACCGATTCTTCACATGACATTGGGGCGGTCCTCGAAGAAGTCAGGACGCCGCGCGGATAAGTTTAGTGTCCCGCGCCCTCCCGATGTCTCCCCCACGGAGCTCCCCACATGGCCCATGTGCGCTGGTCGTTGGCTGTCTCTCCCACCGCGCGGCACGCCGCCTTGCGGAACGCCCCACGAGGCGCGTTTACGCTGATTGAACTCCTGGTGGTCATCGCCATCATCGCCCTTCTCATCGGCATCCTGCTCCCGGCCCTGGGCGGCGTCCGCAGGAGCGCGCAGTCCTTGAAGTGCCAGGCTGGCGCACGGTCCGTGGCCCAGGGCGTCGTCGCCTACACCATAGATCGCGACTACTACCCGGTCTCATATGTGTACGGCGCGGACTTGGACTCGGGGAAGTGGACACTTGCCGATCAGAAGCTCGCCAATCCAAACACGGAGAACGGCTACATCCACTGGTCTTTCTTTCTCTTCGACGGCGGGAACGTCAGTCAGGACTCTTTCGAGTGCCCGACCATGCCAAGCGGCGGCGCCCCCCGCAGCAATCCAGGCGGGCGCTACGCCGACTGGGAGGACTGGCAGCAGAACGATTTGGGCGGCAGCGCCGTCAGTTCCACGCCGCTGGATCGCCAGGTGCCGCGCGTCGCGTACACCGGGAATGCCGCCATTTTCCCCCGAAACAAGTTCACGCTTGAATCGGGGCAACGGCAGAATCGCTTCGTGCGTGGCGCCGAGCCCGAGCAGACCGCCCGCGGCGGAGCGGGGACGATCCTGGTCACGGAGTTCCTTTTCACGGCTCGGGACGGCTGGCAGACCCTGGCCAATCAGGAGAACATCTCCAAGAGCCATCGCCCCGTCACCCCCTTCGTCGGCATCTCCTCGGGCTCGAACGTGTATCTCGAGCCGAACACCCCAGGCGTCGCACGCTTCCGCTACCCACCCCTCAATAACATCCTCAAAGAGAACCAGCTCGGGCCCAACATGCTCGACGACTCCGCGCCGACCACCCTGAACGCCGTCGGTCGCCACCACCCCGGTGGCGGCGGACAGGACGCGTCCTACGGCGGCAAGGCCAACTTCGCCTTCGTCGACGGCCACGTCGAGAACCTCCATATTCTGGACACCGTCCGTCGCCGCCTCTGGGGCGAGCGCTTCTTCAGCATCTCAGGGGACAACAAGGTCCAGGAAGCCAATCCGTAAGGTCAACACACCTGCGTGCGCGTGCACGCGGACATCCCAGTCGCGTGCGTGAGCACGCGAGTATCCTCCCGATCCGCCTCGCCTCCCGCCCCGATCCGTCTCGCGTGCTCACGAACGCGGCTCTGACCGAGGCACGCCAACCAGACCTTCGAGAGCACACGGCCTGATCGCAACCGCGACCGACCGGGTGCTCTCGGTGCGTCCGGACCTCACCAATCGCATCGTTTGTGCGCGTCGCGTCAAGCCGGCGCGTGGAGAGTGGAAAGAATCTTCCCCAGAGTCCGCCCCAACGGGGCATTATCGAGAGAGGATCCCATGAAGAAGTCCAACTGTCTGCGAATCGTGGCCGCCGCCGGCGGCGCCATCGCCCTGGCCTCGGCCGCCAGCGCCCAGCCGTTCGTCATCAACTTGTCTGGCGCGACGCTGCTCCAGAACACCCTCAACTTCCCCGCCGGCACCAACGACTACATCGACGTGGACGGCGACGGCGTCTCCGGCCTGCTCACGCCGGCCAACGTCGACCAGCTCGCGCCCACCGGTTTGCCCCCCGCGCCTGGCACCCCCCCCAACAACCAGTGGTGGATCGTCCAGTATCGCATCACCGGCTCGGTCAACGGCTTCCAGGAGCTGATCGACTGGGGCGGCGAGGGCGTCACCCCCTTCGCCACGGGCGGCGACCTGGTCGAGATCTTCTCCACCAACGCCGCCGACGGCGCGGTCGTGAACCGTACGCAGTACATCGCCTCCGGCGGCGGCGGCGTTGGCCCCTTCAATGCCGGCAACCCCGGCGGCGCGCCCGTCCGCTCCACCATGAACGGCTCGTACACCGCCACCTACGCCAGCCCACCCAACGCGGCCCCCGGCGGCATCCAGATCGACGTGGCCCCGCTCGACGTGCCCGCCTCGTGGGGGCCCGCGCCGTCGTCGGCACGACCGCGTTCAGCCGCACCCCCCTGGTTGCCGGCTATGGCCGCAACGTCCGCACCACCACCAACAAGGACGGCTCGGCCAATGGGTTTGACCATCTGCTGGCCAACCTGGGCAACCTCAACATCTTCCAGACCGGCGTCACCCCCAACAACCAGACCCTCTTCACCACCACGATCGCGTTCGCTCCGGTCGCGTACTTCACCAACCTGGGCACGGGCCTACGGCAGGCCAAGGTGACCGAGATCCAGTACCTCTACATGACCGGGCGGGCCCGGACTGGCGAGAACCTCATCGTCATCACCCGCGACTCGGGCTCGGGCACCCGCAACGCCGTCATGAACTCTTGCGGCATCGACCCCTCCTGGGGCGTGGGCGAGAATGTCGGTGGGTTCTCGAACTCCTCTTCGCAGGACCTGGCCGGCCCCAACTTCCTGCCCGGCAACAAGGGCGGCTCGAGCCGCGCCGACGGCACCGTTCGCAACACCCGCCTGGGCATCTCGTACTCGGGCGCCGAGCGCGCCGTCAACAGCAGCATCGTCAGCGGCGGGCGCGCCGAGCTGCTCGACATCCAGATGAACCACCTCGGCGGCACGGGCTACTTCCGCCCCAACCTCCAGGCCATCCTGCAGAACACCACGGCCGAGTCGTGGCTCATCGGCGGCCCGGCGTCGCTGGTCTCCATCGGCGATCCCCGCTCGGCCCCCGTGGCCAAGGGCGGCGACGTGCTGAACACCAACCCCGACATGCGCAACGTCGAGGCCGCCGCCTTCATCAACAACATCACCCGCTCCATCGAGGGCTTCAGCACCGTCCCGGGTAACGTCGCCAACGTCGGGATGCCGGGCGAGTACATCGCCACGCTGCTGATCCCGGTGGCCGGGCAGGAGCGCATCCAGGCCCCCGAGCAGCCCACGAGCTGGGTCACCAACCTCGGCTACCTCCCCTCCCTCCAGAACTACCTCCTCAACTTGCTCAACCCGCCATCGGTGCTCGAGAATCCCGTCTTCAACAACGGCAACTTCGGCTCGATCACCCTCAACGGCGACAACCCCGTCCGCACGTCCTCCATCGTCTACTCCGACACGTGGGATCCCACCGTCACCACCGTTCGCCACATCACCCAGGGCGGCACCAGCCAGGGCAACGCCAACGGCGACACCCTGAGCCGCAACCGCATCGCGGGCGACGGCAACGGCGACGGGCTCCGCAACACCTCCGACATCCGCGACCTGCTGCTCGCGTGGCAGGACCGCCAGAACCGCAACACCGCCGGCGTCTCGACGACCCCTTGGAACGCCCCCAACGGCACCGGCCCCATCACCGGCGCTTCCGGCACCGACGCCTGCATCGAGGTCCTGTTCGACTTCAACAACGACGGCAGCTACGCCCGCACCTGGAGCGGCACCGCCTGGGTCGCCAACTTCTCCGACGTGCGCTACTTCGCCGACGGCCTGGCGATCGACGCCGTCACCGGCAGCCTCGACCGCGAGCTGGGCTTCGGCGTTGTCGACACCCAGTGGCTCTCCATCACCGGCTCCGACGGCAACTTCTTCAACACCACGCTCGCCACCCCCAAGTCCTACGCCGCCGGCGACGCTCGCGGCGACGTGATCGGGTCCACCGGCAACGTCGCTCGCGGCTGGGCCCCCGTGGGCGCCGACGGCGCGGTCAATGGCTTCGACATCGACTACGTCTACGACCAGTTCAAGACCAACGCCTTCGTCACCGACGGCGTGGCCAACTGGAGCAACATCAACGAGGCCGTCGGCTTCGACCTCTCCTGTGACATGGACGGCGACCTCGACGTCGATCAGGACGACGCCTGCGTGCTGGTCACCGGCATCCTGGGCACCGTCTTCGGTGACGCGAACCTCGACGGGGTCCGCAACGGCCTCGACGTCACCATCGTCAATACCAACCTCGGCCTGCCCGGCGGCTGGGCCCAGGGCGACTTCAACGGCGACGGCAACGTCACCTCAGCCGATCTGGCCATCGCCAACGGCACCAGCAACCCCTGCGCCCCGCCCTGCCGTCCCGACCTCACCACCGGCGCCATCGCGGGCCAGCCCGGCTACGGCGTCCCGAACGGCACGCTCAACAACGACGACTTCTTCTACTTCCTCACCCAGTACGCCGCCGGCAATCTCGCCGTCGTTGACCTGACGACGGGCGCGATCCCGGGCCAGCCCGGCTACGGCATCCCGAACGGCATCATCAACAACGACGACTTCTTCTTCTACCTGACCCTCTTCGCCGCCGGCTGCTGAATCCAAGCCGCGTGCGTGAACATGTAGTGAACCACCGGGGGCAACCCCGGTGCAGATCAAACCACAAAGGGAGCGGGCCCACAGCCCGCTCCCTTCTGCTTGGCCCGACCCTGCGGATCGCACACGAATCCCGTGGGCTTCGGTGGATCGAAGCCCCCCTCACGGGCGGGACGCGCATCGCCCACGGCATCCGATTGGCAGCCCCACCGTGAGGAAGGGCTCAGCGCGCCCCGGGCGCGTGACCCGAGTGTGGGAGGCGACCCGCACCAGCCTCTTGTACGAACTCGCGATGGAACTCGGGCGTCGTCCTGCCACCGATCGCTGCTTTGAGCGATCGGTGCCTCGGTCACTACCGGCCAACCCGCACCGATCGTCCAGAGCCACGATCGGTGGCACGCCCGAGTCGCAACGACGATCCGTAGTATCCGGGGTGAAGCCAAACGCGCGTTTCCACAAGCCCTATGTTTCGCCAACCCACCCGGCGTACATCTCCTCCAACGCCCGCGTATACCCCTTGGCATCACACAGCGCCGACCTCGCCACCTGCCCCCTCAACTCCGTTCGGATCCGTGCAAGCGAGGCCCGATCCCCCGCCAACTGGGCCGCGATCCTCACATACTCATCGTCGGTCCGCGCCACCCACTCCCCGCGCCCGATCGTCCTCAGAATGCTCATCCCCGCCCGCGCCACGTGGCGATCGCCCTCCAGCGTCACCACCGGCACGCCCATGTACAGCGCATCGGCGGTCGTCGTCGCGCCGTTGAACGGGTGCGGGTCCAGGCACACGTCGGCCATCGCATACGTCGCCAGGTGCCCGCTTTTGGGCGTGAACCCCAGCAGCGTGAGGCGCGCCGGATCGATCCCGGCCCGCGTCACCCGCATCAGCAACGCCTCGTGAACCTGCGGGTCCGTCAGGCCGCTGGCCTTGAGCAGCAGCCGACTGCTCGCCACCGCGCCCAGCACCCGCGCCCATAGCCGCAGCGTGAAGTCTGTCGTCTTTCCCAGCGTGTTGAACGACGCGAACGTGAACGGTGCCGTGCCTGCGTGCCCATCGGCCCGCGGCGCCAGGCACGGCGGGGGGGCAGGAGTCGGGGCCTCCGACGGCGGGTCATAGCACAACAAGCAGTTGGGGAGCCTCGCCAGGGACTCGGTCGCGTACGCCTCGTACCCGGCCGGGTCGGTGTGCGCATCCACGATCAGGTAGTCGATCGCGGTCAGCCCCGTGGTGTTCGGATACCCGATGAACGTCGCTTGGACTCTCGCGGGCTTGCGGGCCATCACCGCCAGCCGGTGCTGGGCGGTGAGCCCCGACAGTTCGACCAGGATGTCCAGCCGATCCGCGCGGATGCGATCGAACAGCTCGTCGTCCTTCATTGTTCGGCTGCCGAACCAGTGCTCGGCCGACTTCTGGAGCCGTCGCGTTGTGTCATCGACCACCGGGCTGGTGTGGTAGAGGAACAGCTCCACCCGCTCGCGATCGTGGTGCTCGACCACCGGCGCAAAGAACGTCGAAACCGCGTGCGTCCGCAAGTCAGCCGACACATACCCCACGCGCAGGCGACGCCCCGTGCCCGCGGCCCCTTGAATCGGCCACTGCGTGCATCGCTGGGGCGCGGCCCCCGCCTCGACCAGTGCCCCAAACCGGCGGTGCGCCTCGAACACCTCCCGGGCGGTCGCCCGCGCGTCGTAGTTCAGGCAAAACGCCAGGATCTCGCTGGCCAGCGTGTGCTCCGGATGCGTGCGGAGCGCGCCCCGCAGCAGGTCCACGGCCTCCTCGGGCCGCCCCGTCTCCAGCAGCATCCCCGCCAGCGGCGCGACCAGGTCGGGGTTCTCCGGCTCGATCTCCAGGCCGCGCCGGAACGCGGCCTCCGCCTGCGCGTGCCGCCGAGCCCCCTGCCGGAGCGCCCCCAGCGCCAGCCACGCCCGCGCGTTGCCGGGCTCCAGCTCCGTCGCGCGCTCGATGATCGGGATCGCCTCCAGCACCCGCGGCGTGTTGGACAAGATTGTGCCCTTGAGCAGGTGGAACTGGGCCAGATCGGGGCGAGCGGCCAGGGCCCGATCGGCGTAGTAGATCGCCTGATCGTGCTTGCCCGCGTTGGCGAGCAGCACCGCCATGATCTGGTTGGCCGTCGGATCAGCGGGCGACTTCTGGAGCACGCGCAGCAGCACTGCCCGCGCATCGTCCGTCCGCCCCTGGTTGTGCAAGCGGCGAGCCTGATCGAGTTGAGAGGCCATCGACGACACGCGGTTCTCCCACTCCTGCGAACGCGACGCGCGAGCGAGCGGTTGGAAGCACGTCACGCCGCCGACGCCCGCCACCCGCGGCGGCCTGGGCGGCAGCGCTGCCAAGCCCTGGACCTCACTCGCCCGCGCTTGCCATCGCCTAGTTCTTCTCCGCCCGCCTCCTCTTCAACTCCGCATCAATGAACCCCCAGATGTCCCCCGCCAGCGTCCGGGCCGGGTCGCTGGATTCATGGCCCGTGCGGTGGTCCTTCACCCGGTTGTCGTACAGCACATACGAGCGGATCTGCGTGCCCCAGCCGCGAGCCATGTCGCCGCCGGCCGCCGCTTTGATCTCCGCCGTCCGCTTCTCCTCGGCGATCAGCTCGAGCTTGGCCTGCAGGATCGACAGCGCCTGCGCCTTGTTCTGGGGCTGATCGCGGAACGTGCTGGCCACGATCATGATCCCGGTCGGCTTGTGGACCAGCCGGATCGCGGACGCGACCTTGTTCACGTTCTGCCCGCCCGGCCCGCTGGCCCGCACGAAGGGCGTGATCTCCAGGTCCTTGTCCGGGATGTCGACGCTGGCCTCGTCGAGTTCCGGCGTCACGTCCACCGACGCGAACGACGTCTGCCGCTTGCCCTGGGCGTTGAACGGCGACACCCGCGCCAGGCGGTGCGTGCCCCGCTCGCAGTTCAGATATCCGAACGCATACGGCCCCTTCACGAGGAGCGTCACCGAGTCGATCCCGACTTCCGTGCCGTACGACTTCTCGACCTCCTCCAGCGCGAACCCAGCCTTCTCCAGATACATGATGTACATCCGGTGCAGCATCTCGGCCCAGTCGTTGGCCTCGGTGCCCCCGTCGCCCGCGGAGATCGAGAGGAACGCGTTCTTCGCGTCGTACTTGCCCGACAGCAGCGACTGAAGCTCGACTTTCTCCATGCGAGCCTGAAGCCCGAACAGCGTCTCATCGGCCTCGGCCAGCAGGCCCTTGTCGCCCGCCTCCTTGGACATCTGGTATGCCAGTGTCGCGTCGGCGAAGTCGCTCATGATCTTGGTCAGTGGATCGACCGCCGCCTTGAGCGCCTTGACCTCGCTGACGACCTTCTTGGCCGCGATCTGGTTGTCCCAGAAGCCCGGCTCGCCCATCTTCGATTCGAGTTCCCTCAGCCGCCGCGCCTTGGTCTCGTAGTCAAAGAGAGTCGCGGATCGTCAAGATCCGCGCCTCGAGGTCGTTGATGACGGATGTGTGGGCGTCGTAGTGCATGGCGAGGCTCCGGAGGCGCGTTGGCGCGGTCGACAGTTTAGGGCGGGGGGAGGGGAAGCGGCAACGTGGTAAAGTGTCGGGGCTGGCTCGCGTCGCTCCGTCGCTTTGCCGCTCTGTCACCCTGCCGCTTCCTGAGCTTCCGCTCGGGGATCCCTATCCTCTCCTGCCCATGTGTACCGTCTCGGTCATCACACTCCCGCACGGCTTCCGCCTCGTCTCCAACCGCGACGAGCAGCGCAGCCGCCCGCTCGCCTCCCGCCCCGCCTGGCGCGACACGACCTCGCCTCGCTCGCGCGATGCGGTTGCGACTCAGACACCCCCCCTCCGCGCCATCTGGCCCGCCGACCGCCTCCGCGATGGCTCCGAGGTCGGCACCTGGATCGCCGCCTCCGAGCGTGGCCTGGCCATGACCCTGCTCAACCTCAACCTCACCCCGCCGCCCACGCTTCCGCCCGGGCTCCACTCGCGGGGCGACCTGATCCCCGCGCTCATCCACCTGAACAGCCCCCACGCCGTGTCGGCCGCGCTGCACGCCACGGACCTTTCGCCGTACGCCCCCTTCCGTCTCATCGCCGTCGATCGCCCAACCGCCGACGAGCCGCCGGTCGTGGCCGAGATTCGATGGGACCGCATGACCATCGCGACCGCCTGGCACCGTCCGCCGGTCTGCTTCGCCAGCAGCGGCCTGGGCGATGACCCCGTGCAGGTCCGACTCCCGCTCTTCGACGAGACGGTCGGGCCGCGCCCCTCCGATCCGACGGCCCAGGACGCCTTTCACGCCCACGTCTGGCCCGACCGCACGCACCTGAGCGTCCTGATGTCGCGTGCCGACGCCCGCACCGTCAGCACGACCGCGGTGCAGGTTCTGCGCGACGCGTGGACAGGCCGCGCGAGCGTCACGATGACCTATCGACCGATCGAGTGTGTCGTCACGCCCTCCTCCCCCGCGTGCGGGGGAGGTGTCAACGAGGCTCTGCGAAGTTGACGGAGGGGGGAAGCCGAACTCCGCAGCCATGCGAACTTGGACGCCGGTGCGGCCATCGAGAGAGCATCGATGCTGACTCCGCCACCGCCTCCTCCCGCCAACAAGGACACTCCCGTGCCCACCCCCACCTACTCCTGGACCCTCCTCCGCGCCGGACGCTTCAAACTCGACGGCGGCGGGATGTTCGGCGTCATCCCGAAGGTCGTATGGAGCCGCACCGTCCCCTGCGACGACCGCAACCGCATCGACGTCCAGCACAACTGCGTGCTGCTCACCCCAGTTAGCCCGGAGGACTCACCGCAGAGGCGCCGAGAGCGCATTGAAACGACCTCGGCTCAGACTGGCTCGCCGGGTCGGTCTTCAGCGGACTCCGCTTCGCCCTTGCTGCATCCTCCGCGCCTGGGCGGTGATTCCCCCGTCCTGGGCCCCATCCTCCTTGAAGTCGGCACCGGCAACAAACTCGACCCCAAGATGCGCGAGATCTTCGCCCTCGAAGACCGCTGGATCGCCGACGCCCTGGCCGAGGTCTCCACGCCCTGCGAGTCCATCCGCCACGTCATCGTCAGCCACCTGCATTTCGACCACGCCGGCGGGCTTACCCGCCTGCTCCGACCCGGCGAGGTCGGCGCTCCAGCGCCCGCGCCGCCCTACCCCGGACGGGGGCCGGGCCATCCCCCGCACCCCGTCGCCCTCACGTTCCCGAGCGCCGAGGTCATCGTCCAGCGCCGCGAGTGGCGGGACGCCCTCGCCAACAACAGCGTCATGACGCGCACCTACTTCCCCGACCATCTCGAACCCATCGAGCCGAGGCTGCGCCTCATCGACACGCTCCCGCCCTACGCCGATGGCCGAGCGCCCGGCCGCGAGCAGGACCCCGTCTGCCCGCTCGAGGATCGCATGACCGAGGTCTTGCCCGGCATCTTCGTCTTCCGAGTACCAGGGCACACCTGGGGCCAGCAGGCCACGCTCTTCCGCGACAAGAAAGGCCGCACCGTCGTCTTCACGCCCGACATCATGCCCACCGCGGCCCACGTCGGCCAGACCTACTCGCTCTCCTACGACGTCGAACCCTACGTCTCGATGGTGTGCCGGCGCTGGTTCCTGCGCGAGGCCTGCCAGCGCGATTGGTTGCTCGTGCTCGACCACGAACCCGGCAATCCGCTGGTCCGCGTCCGTGAGAATGGCAAGGGCTGGTATCAGTTGGTGCCAGAGGCTTGAACGGCGCGCGCGTGAGAAGTGGTCAAGTGGCAGAGCGGCAAAGAGAGGCGGTCCCCTCGCACGCTGCCAGTCTCACTCAGTCCCTTCCCGCCCCCGCCGCCGCGCACTTTCCGCGCACTTGGCGCACCATTGGCGAGCCGCCGCCCTCTCACCCGATACCCCCCTATCAGGGTGGAACCCACCTCCAGCACGCCACGGACGGCACCATGCTCAAAACCTATCGTGCTCTTTCCATGGCCGCCGCCCTCACCGAGGTCAAGAGGGACCTCGGCGCCGACGCGGTCATCGTCAACACCCGCACCCTCCGTTCCGGCGGCGTGCTGGGCTTGGGCGCGCGCAACGTCATCGAGATCACCGCCTCCGCCGGCAGCCCGCGGGCGGGGGCCGCGCCCGCAGCCTCTCGCCCTGCCATGCGATCCGCCGGAGGCATGGCTGTCGCCCCGCCGCCCACGACCAACTCGCGGCCCACGCCTCGCTCCGCTGCGACCGCGGTCGAAGCCCGGCCCCAGCCATCGATCCGCCAGCCCGAGCCCAGTCGATCCCGCTTGGCGCCGGCCCCCGCCACAGGCCGCGCCGCCGTCATCGCCGAACTCCGCCCCCAACTCGCGTCCCAATCCACCGGCGGCGTCCCGCGTTCGTTCGTCCCCGTCGTCCCCCGAGCGCTCCACGACGCCCTCGCCTCCGCACGCGCGGCGTCGCACACTCCAACCTCCGCTCCCGCGAACTTCGGCGCCCAGGACAACCCAGTCGCCGCGCCCGCCCGTCGCGTTGCCGAGCGATCCCCCGAACCCGCCCGCCGCGGCATCGACTCGGACTTCGGCAGCCACGCCCAGCCCGATTCCTCCAACGCGGCCCTGGCCGTCCTCGAGGGCGCGCTCCCCGAGCCAGCCGCGCTGCCCGCTCGCCGCCTGGCCACCCCCGCCGCGCTCGCCCCGATCAACGAATCCGCCCGCGCCGCCATCCAAGAGGAACTCGCCTCCATCAAGCGTCTCGTCGCCCAGGTCCTCCAGACCTCCCGCCAGACCGCCGTCCGCGTCCACAGCGCCTCGCCCAACTCGCCCGGCCCGGTGGTCGGCGCCTCGACCGAGCCGCTCATGGCCATGTCCATGCGTCTGCTCGACGCGCAACTGGCCCCCGACCTGGCCGAGACGCTGCTCGGCGCGGTCCGTGATGAGCTCAGCCCGCTCGAACTGGCCGACGAGTCGATCGTGCGTGAGAGCGTCCTGCGTCACCTCGCCCGGGCCATCCCGATCGCGCCCGATTCCACGCTCCGCCGAAGCGACTCCGGGCGCCCGCTCACCCTCGCCCTCATCGGCCCCACCGGCGTGGGCAAAACCACCACCGTCGCCAAGCTCGCCGCCGCCCTCAAACTCCGCCACGGCAAGAAGGTCGGCCTGGTCACCAGCGATACCTACCGCATCGCCGCCGTCGAGCAGCTCCGCACCTACGCCACCATCATCGGCCTGCCCCTCAAGGTCGCGATGACCCCCGAGGACATGACCGCGGCCTGCGAATCCCTCTCCGACTGCGACGTGATCCTCGTCGACACCGCCGGGCGCAGCCAGCACGACGCCGAGCGGCTCGACGAACTCCGCCGACATCGCGACGCGGCCCAGCCCCACCAGACCCACCTCGTGCTCGCGGCCGGCGCGTCCGAATCCGTCCTCATCCGTGCCGCCGACCGCTTCAAGGCACTCGCCCCCGACCGCCTGCTCGTCACCAAACTCGACGAGGCCGTCGTGTTCGGCCCCATCGTCAACCTCGCGTCTCGGATCGGGCTGGGCCTTTCGTTCGTCACCACCGGACAGGAAGTGCCGGACCACATCGAGCGCGCACGCGCCGAGCGCCTGGCTCGCCTGGTGGTCGATGGCGGGAGCGTCCGGTGAGCGCTCAACTCTCCAAGCCCGGTTCGCCGCCGCTCACGCCGCGCGCGAGCGGCGGCAGCGGCGCGACCAGCGCGGCCGCCTGGAACACCGGCGACCAGGCCTCGCGCCTTCGCGCCCTGGTCGAGGCCGTCTCTCGCGGCTCCACAGCCCAGCCGATCGTCGCCACGCCTCGTGTCGAGCCTCGCGCATCGGCTCGGCCTGAAGCGCGCTGCGTGCCAAGCGTCGATCCTCCGCTGGTTGAGGTTGCCCCTCGCGGCCTCGTCCCCCGCGAGCCCGTGGCTTCGTCCACGCCCGATCGCCCCTCCATCCCTGTCATCGCCATCGCCTCGGGCAAGGGCGGCGTCGGCAAGACCTCGCTCGCGGTCAACCTCTCCATCGCCCTCACCCAGGCCGGCTGCCGCGCCACGCTTCTCGACGCCGACCTGGGTCTGGCCAACGCCGACGTCCTGTGCGGCATCGTGCCCACCAGCCGTCTTGACATGGTCGTTGAGGACGCCGACGAGCCGACCCAGAGCGCCCACGATCCGCTCTTCGACGACTCCCCGCCCACCCGCGCCATGGCCGACATCGCCGTCCGTGGCCCCGGCGGCTTCCTGCTCGTGCCGGGCAGCGTGGGCGTCGCCCAGATGACGCGCCTCAACCTGCGCCAACGCCGCTCGCTCATGGCAGGCCTCGCGACGCTCGAGTCCCGCAGCGACATCATTCTCGTGGACACCAGCGCGGGTCTGGGCGCCGATGTGCTCTCCTTCGTCCACGCCGCCGACGCGACCATCATCGTCGCCACGCCCGAACCGACCTCGATCGCCGACGCCTACGCCCTGATGAAGGTCTCGCTCATCCAGGCCCGCGACGCCGGGCGCCCCGCCCCGCGCCTGCTGCTTGTCGTCAATCAGGCCCGCCACCGACAGGAAGCCCGCAAGGTCCACAACCGCCTCTCGACCGTGGCCGAGCGTTTCCTGGGAACGTCGCTCCCGATGCTGGGCTTTGTGCGTCTCGACGAGCATGTCCGCCAGGCCGTCCGCCTCCGCCAGCCCTTCACGCTCGCCAGCCGCGGCTCACACGCCGCCCGCGACGTGCGCACACTTGCGGGCGTGCTCATCGCCCGCTCTCGCGCCCAGCGAGGCGGGGCCGTCGCCCGCCGTGGACTGCTGGCGTCGTTGCGGAAGCGCTGATCAACCCTGGCTTCAGGCCCTTCACTCCAGTTCCAGCACCACGAGTACAGGCCTGTGATCCGACCCGACATCCGCTGCCACCTCACACGACCTCGGCAGCAACCCCCGCGAGTACACATGGTCAATCCTGAACCCCGGCCACGCCACCGCGTGCCCCCACGTCGTCCCCAGCCCGGCCCCGACCGCCCGGTGCGCATCGATCAAGCCCGTCCCACGGATCACCCAAGCCTCCGCGCTCATCGGAGTGCAGTTGTGAAGTCCCCCGCCAGCACCACGGCCCTGGTCTCGTCCTCCAGCCAGCTCTGAATCTGTTCCACCATCCGCCGATGCTGCTCCAGCAGTGAACGGCCCATCGGGGCCGTGGGCAGATGGATGTTCTGGATCACGATCTCACGCGCTCCCGCGGCACCCTCATCGCCGGGCAGTCCATCGCCCGCTGAGCCAGGTTCCACCACGCAGCACAACTGCCGCTCCCAGTCCACCGGGTCCACCGGTCCGATTCCCCGCGGCCCAAGCAGCCTGCCCGACACCCTCCGCATCGGTACCCGTGAGTACGTCGCCATTCCCGAGAAGTCCCGCTGCGGGTCCGCTTCGATGAACACATACTCCCCCGCCAGCGCCGCCCCCAGCATCCGATCATGTTCCGGCGTGTACTCCTGAAAGCAGATCACATCGGGATCATGCTCCTCGATCACAGCCAGCACCCGCGTCACGTCACGCAGCCCGGCCCACAGGTTGCACGTCAACACTCTGAGCGTCCTTGGCCCGCCCCCCGCGCCCTGCTCCCGCGCGTTGGCCCCGCCCGACGCGCTCAAGCCGCCTACCCCGACAGACGACGCCGGCGGTCGGAAGTACGCCGCCGCACCCGCCGGTGATCCGCCCGCGAACAGCACCGTCATCCCCGTCCCCGCCACCGCCAGCAGGCACAGCCGCGGAGCCCGCAGCACCGCCGCCACCATCGCCGCGACCGCCAGCCCCCCCGCGGCATGGAACGCGAACGTTCGCACCATGAACGCGACCCATGACAAGTTCAGATACCGACGACCATGCTCGCTGAAGTCAGGCGGGAACGCGAAGGCGCCAAGCACGCCCACCACCGTCGGAAGCGCGCCGATCCACCCCAGCGCCAGAGCGATTCTCACGACCGGATGCCGCCGACGGTGTCCAGCGGGAACGGGATGACGCGCGGCGTCGCGGTCGTCGTGGCTTCGCATCCACCCAGATACGCTCGCCTAGCTCCGGGTGTTCAGGCGGTGTGCATCGTTGGACCCGACGCCGCCCCCGCCCGTCGACCGCCGGCTACTTCTTCTCGAACACGAACCCCTTGTTCCTGGCCTCCACGCCGATGGTGTCCCCGGCGCCGAACTCACCCGCCAGAATCCGGCTCGCCAGCGGGTTCTCGAGCCGCTGCTGGATGACCCGTTTGAGGGGTCGGGCGCCAAAGGCCGGGTCCCATCCTTCCGCCGCCAGCAGCGCGACCGCCTCGGGCGTCAGGTCGATCATCATCTCGCGCTCGGCCAGCCGCTTCCGCAGCCTCGTCAACTGGATCTCCGCGATCGACCCCATCTGCTCGCGCTTCAACTGGTGGAACACCACGATCTCATCGATCCGGTTCAGGAGTTCAGGGCGGAAGAACGCCTGCCGCATGTCCAGGTTCAGCCTCGCCTGCATCTCGCCCGATTCCGCGTCCGGCCTCATGCCCTTGGCCGCCAGATCAACCCCCGGCCCATGACGAATCAGGTCGCGCACCGCCGCCTCGATCTCCCAGTCCTCGGCGCCCGCCTCGGTCATCGCCTGGATCTTCTGGCTCCCCAGGTTGCTCGTCATCACCACGATCGTGTTCTTGAAGTCAACCGTCCGCCCCTGCCCGTCTGTCAGCCGCCCATCATCCAGGAGTTGCAGCAGCACGTTGAACACGTCCTGGTGCGCCTTCTCCACCTCGTCCAGCAGCAGCACGCAGTACGGCCGACGCCGCACCGCCTCCGTGAGCGCGCCCCCCTCCTCGTACCCCACATACCCCGGAGGCGCGCCGATCAACCGGCTCACCGCGTGCTTCTCCATGTACTCCGACATGTCCAGCCGGATCAGCGCCTCCTCGGTGTCGAACAGGAACTCCGCCAGCGCCTTGCACGTCTCGGTCTTGCCCACGCCCGTGGGGCCAAGGAACAGGAACGACCCGATCGGGCGATTCGGGTCCCCCAGCCCCGCCCGCGAACGCCTCACCGCGTCGCTCACCACGCGCAGACCCTCGGCCTGCCCGATCACCCGCTTGGCCAGGTGCTCCTCCATCCGCGTCAGTTTGTCCCGCTCGCTCTCGATCAGCCTCGTCACGGGAATCCCCGTCCACTTCGCCACGATCTCCGCGACCTGCTCCGCGTCGACCTCCTCCTTCACCAGCGAATCGCCGGTTGCCTGCCGCCGTGCCAGCACCTGCTCGGCCGTCGCCAGTTGCTTGTCCAGGTCCCGAAGTTCGCCGTACTGGATCCGCGCCGCGGTCTCCAGGTCGCCGCGCCGCTGCGCCTGCTCCAACTCGACCTTCCGCACATCGATCTTGGCGCGCACGCCCTTGACCGCATCCAGCTCCTTCTTCTCCGTTTCCCACCGGGCCGTCAGCTCGCGGTTCTTCTCCTCCAGCTCCGCCAGCTCCCGCTCAAGCCGAGACAGCTCACGGGTGGTCCCATCCGCGCCGCCACCCGCTCCCCCCTTCGTCGCTTCGTCGCTCCGTCGCTCCGTCGCCTCGATCTTCAGCGCCTCCCGCTCGATCTGCAGCTGCATGATCCGCCGCCGCAGCTCATCCAGCTCCCCAGGCATCGAGTCGTTCTCGATCCGCAGCTTGCTGGCCGCCTCATCGATCAGGTCGATCGCCTTGTCCGGCAGGAACCGGTCGGCGATGTACCTGTGGCTCAGGCTCGCCGCCGCCAGGATCGCCGAGTCCAGAATCTTCACCCCGTGGTGCGTCTCGTACCGCTCCTTCAGTCCGCGGAGGATCGCCACCGTCTCCTCGACGCTGGGCTGATCGACCATGATCGGCTGGAACCGCCGCTCGAACGCCGGGTCCTTCTCGACGTGCTTGCGATACTCATCCAGCGTCGTCGCCCCGATGCACCGCAGCTCCCCGCGAGCCCTGTCTCTTATACACATCTCCGAGCCCACGAGACTAAGGCGAATCTCGTATGCCGTCTTCTGCTTGAAA
>ENA-ORBV01000806-ORBV01000806.1-microbial-mat-metagenome-genome-assembly--contig:-NODE-806-length-71483-cov-6.381915_pt1 | contig 71483 bp, 65 predicted proteins | sample MGYA00237777_ERZ505514 | MGnify/ENA primary metagenome ERZ505514 (study PRJEB26160, sample SAMN06269048) | microbial mat metagenome | isolation source: Oligotrophic lake microbial mat | place...
GTACGCGTCGTTGGCCGTCAGTTGCCGTGTCCACAGCCGCTTGCCCGATGCGAGATCGAGTGCCATCACCGCATCGGTGGTGTTGACCGCCGGATAGGTGTAGCCGTTGCTGGTCGAGAGGTAGAGGCGCCGGCGTTCGGGATCGATGGTCGGGGCTGACCACACCGCGGCTCCGGCCGGGCCCCACAGTTGCGTGCCGAGCGAGGTCTTACGAATGGGGACGGCGGCCTCGGCGATCGTGAACGACTGCCACCGCTGCTCGCCGGTGCTGGCGTCGTAGGCGATCACGCTGCCGCGGAACGAACAGCATTGGTAGTTGGGATGGCCGCCCATGGCTTCTTCAATTGACGACACCGGCACGAACAACCGGCCGTCGTGAAACGCCGGCGCGCCGGTGATGCGCGCGACCGGGTGCGGGTCCGCGTTCCTGGTCCAGATGAGCGCCGCGTCCTCGGCGTCGATGGCGTAGACGTTGGCGCGAAGATCGCCAAAGAACACCGCGAACCGCGAGGCGCCGGCCCTGATCGGGGCCACCGTGATTGCTGTCCGCACACCGGCCTTGGCCTGGTACGACCAGTAGACGCAACCGGTGGCGGCGTCGAGCGAGTAGACGAAGCCATTGTCGGAGCCGACGTAGACGCGGCCGCCAATCACCGTCGGTTGCCCGAAGGCCATGCGGCCCTCGGGAAAGCCGAAGGCCCACTTCAGCGCCAGGTTCGGGACGGTGGCCGCGGTGAGACCGGCCGCGGCCGCCGGCTGGAAGCGGGTGTTCGCCGCGTCGACGCCCCAGCCATTCCATGCCGGTCCCGCCAGGGCGTTGCCGAGTGGCGTGGCGGCGCACTGGTTCTTCATGAGCGAGGCATGGCCGGCTTCGGCCGTGCCAAACGACCGGCCCGAGACGTACTCGGCGATCGCGCGCATTTGCGCCTCGCTCAGGCCGGTCGCCATGGGCGCCATGCCGCCGGTCGTCATGGCGGCCAGGATGGCTTCGGGCGCCCGGCCTTGCAGCTGCTCGCGCGAGGGGGCGCGGCTGCCGGCGTCCGGCTTGACGTGGCAGCTCGCGCATTTCTGTTCGAAGGGCATCAGGCCGCCCACCCCAAAGCTCTGCGCCGACGTGCCGGCGGCGTGGGTAGCGAGCACGGCGACAGCAAGGAGAAGCGTCCGCATGCGCCGCATCCTACACCCGGCGGGCCGGGAGTTGAAAGCCACCCGGCCGTGCTGTTGCCGGCCGGCTGCGAAACCTGGGACGACGATCGCGTCCGCATTGTCCTCGGTCATGAACTCGCGCACATTCGCCGTGCCGATTGGGCCGTGCAGATGGCCGCAGACGTGGTGCGCGCGGTGTTCTGGTACAACCCGATCTTCTGGTTCGCCTGCGCGCGCTTGCGCCGCGAGAGCGAAGCCGCCTGTGACAACGCCGTGCTCGAAGCCGGCGTGCCCGCCGCTGACTACGCCTCACACCTGCTGGAGATCGCCAGGACGTGCCGCCGGCCGTCCCCAATGGCGACGCTCGTTCCAATGGCCCGCCCGTCCACGCTTGAATGGAGGATTGCTGCAATGTTGAACCACACGCTGATTCGCACCCGCCCCACCCGCCGCGCCTTAACTGTGGTGTGTGCCGTGATCGTCGGCATTACCCTGACGACCGCCAGCTTCCGCGCGAAGGAGCAAGCCGGTCCCATGCCGTTCACCGGCACCGCCTACGATGTCACCGGCGCGGTATTGCCAGGCGTGGCCATGACCCTGGACGATGCCGCAGAGAACCGGCTGACGGCGACCACCGACCGCGATGGCCGGTTCAACTTCGGAACCGTGGCCTCCGGCCGCTACCTGCTGGGATCCAAGTTACCCGGCTTCGTGTCGCTCGCGCAGGAAGTGCGGTTGGAGAACCCACGTCAGTGGGACATGTCGTTGACGATTCAGGTTGGCACCCTCATGGAGGCCGTGACGGTCAGGGAACAACGGCCGGCCGGCGCGCCGGCCCGCACCAATCGCGAGCCCGTTCGGATTGGCGGCAACATCAAGCCTCCGCGCAAGCTCGTCGACGTCCGTCCGGTCTATCCGCAGGCGATGCGCGAGGCCGGCCTCGAAGGCCTCGTCTCGCTCGTCGCGTTGATCGACCGGGAAGGCCGTGTCTCGTCGGTGCGGGTCACGGGTTCGCCGGCACACCCTGATCTCGGCAAGGCCGCTGCCGACGCCGTGCGCCAGTGGCAGTTCAGCCCGACGCTGCTCAACGGTGAAACCGTCGAGGTGTTGATGAACGTCCAGGTCGGGTTTAGTCTCGAGGACTAAGTCTCGACCCGGGTCGCTCTGAGGAGCGCGTTCTCGAGCTTGTCCTTCTGCAACGGTTTGCTCAGGTGATCGGCCATGCCGGCCGCGAGACATTCAATGCGATCGTCTTCGAACGCGTTGGCGGTCAAGGCGACAATTCGCGGCCGGCGGCCGACCGGATGCTCCGCCAGAATCTGGCGCGTGGCATCCAGGCCGTCCAGCTCCGGCATCTGCAGATCCATCAGGACCACGTCGTACGGCACGTGTCGCACGGCGTTGACCGCCTCGAGTCCGTTGGCGACCAGGTCGGCGCGATAGCCGAGCCGCTCGAGCATCAGCAGCGCGATCTTCTGGTTGACGAGATTGTCCTCGGCGACCAGGACCCGGAGCGGGTGCCGCTCGGCCAGGCGCGGTGCCGACATGTTGTCCGACACCGGTCCAGTCAGCGACGGTTCGGGAGCGAGCAGTTCAGACACCGCGTTGTACAGGCGCGACGCTCGCACCGGCTTGGTCAGTGATGCGGCGAATGTTTCTGCCGTACCGGCCGCGGGCCGGCTGAGCGTTGACATCAGGATCAACGGCGGCGCCGCGGCGCCGAGCAGCTGGCGAATGGCGGTCGCGAAGCCAACACCGTCCATCCCCGGCATCTGCATATCGACCACCGCGACATCGAATCGTTGTCCGTCGCCGATCCACGCCAGCGCCTCATGGCCTGAGGCGGCCGCGACGGCCGTCAGTCCCCACACCTCGAACTGGCGCAGCAACGATCGGCGCGTCGCCGCGTGATCGTCCACGATCAACACGCGGCGGCCGGCCAGGTGCCGACCCGGGTCGTCCGCCACCTCCCACACCGGCATGCCCTCGGGCGCGCGTCCCGTGCTGGCGGGCGCCTGGATCACGAACGACATCCGCGTCCCTTTGCCGAGCTCGCTCTCAACCCAGATTCGTCCGCCGAGAAGCGTGGTCAGTCGCTGGGAGATCGCCAGCCCCAGGCCGGTGCCGCCGAACCTGCGCGTGGTCGAGGTGTCGACCTGGCTGAACGAGTCGAACAGCGAGCCGATGCGATCCGCGGGAATGCCGATGCCGGTGTCCTCAACGACGAAGCGGACATCGAGCAGCGGCGAGCCGGCGCTCGGCGTCGCGCTGACCGCCACCGAGACATCACCGGCGTCGGTGAACTTGACGGCGTTACCGAGCAGGTTCACGAGCACCTGCCGAATGCGGCCGCCGTCGCTGACGATCGCCCGCGGCACCGACGGATCGATCTGGTAACTGAGGTTGAGGCTCTTCGCCTCGGCCTGCGCCGCCACCAGGTCGAAGGCGTCCTCGATGCACGCCTGTGGCTCGAACGGCTGCCGCTCCAGCTCGAGCTTGCCGGCGTCGATCTTCGAGAAGTCCAGAATGTCGTTGATGATTGTCAGCAAGCCGTCGCCGCTGGCGCGAATGGTCTCGACGTACTCGCGCTGCTGCGAACTGAGATTGGTGTCCAGCAGCAGACTGGTCATGCCGATCACGCCGTTCATCGGCGTGCGAATCTCGTGGCTCATGCTCGCCAGGAACGTGGTCTTGGCCATGGCCGCGGCTTCTGCCGAGGTCTTGGCCGCTTCCATCTGGCGATTCGAGTCGCGCATGTCGTCGCGCAGCTGGCTGACGTAACCCCCCATCGCGGCGAACCAGGGCAGCGTGATGACCAGCACGATTAGTTCCAGGATCTCGTCGGCCAGTTCCACCGTGCCCGGCTTGAAGCGATAGAGGGCGAGGACCAGCGTGGCGAACGACAGAATTCCGATGGCGGCCAGCTGCAGCAGTTGGCGCGTGCGCAGCTTGAAGACGCCGAACAGGAACGCCACCATGAAGACCACCAGCAGCGCGCCGCGTCCGCGATCGGCGTAATACATGATGTACGCCATCGTCACCATCGACGAAGCGACCTGCGCCACGGTCATGCTCGGGTCGCTGAGCTTGAGGTTGAGGCCCGAACGGATCGCCGTGTAGAAGACCGCGACCCACATGAAGATGAGGGCCGTCCCCTGGACGAAACCAATCCAGTCGAGTCCGCCGAACAGGTAGGCCACGCCGAGCAGGGCAATAACCATCAGCGAGGTGCCCGCCGCCATCAGGAAGCGGCCCATCCTCAGTGATTGCCGATCGTCGCCCGTGGCGCGCTGCACTCGATGAGAATACGCCATTGCCCGGCCGGTTACACTCTCACGAGATGGCTGATGCGTTGATGGATGCTCGCCCACTGGTCACGGGGCCCTGGCTGGTCCGGCTGCGCTGGGCGGCGGTGCTGGCGCAGGCCATCGGCGTGGCCGTTGCCGTGCAGGCACTCGGCCTGGCGCTGCCGCTGCTGCCGATCGGCGCCTTGATCGTGCTGCTGGCCGCCAGCAATGTCCTGCTTGGCTGGCGCGTGTCCTCTGGCCGCCCGGCCGAACCGCGGATCTTCGGCGTCGTCCTGGCCATGGACGTGACGTTGCTCACTGCGCTGCTGTGGCTGACCGGTGGCACCGCCAACCCGTTCACCACGGTCTATCTGGTCTACATCGCGCTGGCAGCGGTCACGCTCGGCTCGCGCTGGACCTGGACCACGGCGGCGCTCTCGGTGGTCGGATATGCAACGCTGTTTGCCATTGCGTCGCCGGCCGATCCGCATGCGCTGCATCGCCCGGCCGACGACTTGTCGGGACACCTGGCGGGCATGTGGGTCGCCTTTCTTTCGGCGGCGCTCCTGATCGGGTTCTTCGTCACGCGCGTCCGTGAGGCGCTCGACCAGCGCGAAGCCGAACTGGCCGAGGCGCGGCGCGCCGCCGCGGCACAAGAGCGCCTGGCCTCGCTGAGCACCCTGGCCGCCGGCGCCGCACACGAGCTGGCAACGCCGCTGGCCACCATTGCCGTGGCCTCGAAGGAGTTGATGCGGGAGGCTGAGGTCTCGGGCAATCAGGCATTGATCGATGATGCCGGCCTGATTCGATCGCAAGTTGAACGGTGCCGGCAGATTCTCGATCACATGAGCGGCCGTGCCGACGCCTCCACCGCAGATCCACCATCCACGATCGATGCTGCGGCCATCGTCCAGACCGCCATCGATGCGCTACCGGCGGGCGCCTCGTCTCGCGTGCGGGTAACGATGACCGGCACTGTGACGGACGTGCGCCTGCCGAGGGTTGGCGTGGCGCGCGTGCTCACCACCTTGATCAAGAACGCGCTCGATGCGTCCGCCGACGATGGCGGCGTCGAGATCGCGGTCACTACCTCCGCCCACACCGTGGCCTTTGCGGTGCGCGATACCGGACGGGGAATGGACGAGGCGACGGCGGCCCGCGCCGGCGAGCCGTTCTTCACCACCAAGCCGGCCGGGGCCGGCTTTGGCCTCGGGCTGTTCCTGGCGCGCACGTTCGTTGAGCAGTGGGGCGGCCAGTTCTCGCTGGTTTCGGAAAGCGGTCTCGGCACTGTGGCTACGGTATCCTTCACGACTCATGACTACCTCGCCTGACGCCGTCGACCGGTCGGCCCCGAGCGTTCTGTTGGTCGAGGACGACGAGCGTTTTCGTGAGCGCCTCGGGCGCGCCTTGACGGCGCGCGGGTGCGACGTTCGCGCCGTGGCGTCCGTGGACGAAGCCATGGCGGCGGCCCAGCAGGAGAGTCCGGAACTCGCCGTGGTGGATTTGAAGCTGCCCATCGGCAGCGGCCTCGACGTCGTCCGCGGGCTCCACGCCATCGACCCGACGACCCGCATCGTGGTGCTCACCGGTTACGGCAGCATCGCCACGGCGCTGGAGAGCGTGAAGCTGGGGGCGACGCACTATTTGACGAAGCCGGTGGATGCGGATCAGGTGCTGGCGGCGTTCGAGGGGCGGGCCGTGCCGCAGGGACCGCCGACCGTCGGCGTGCCCTCCCTGGCCCGGGTCGAGTGGGAGCACATTCAGCGAATCCTCAACGACTGCGATGGCAACATCTCGCAAGCGGCGCGGCTGCTGGGCATTCACCGACGATCGTTGCAGCGCAAGCTGTCGAAGTTTCCCACCGCGCGCTGACGCCGCCGATGTGGCGTCGGCCTTCAAGCGGACTAGTTCAACTCGAGCAGTTCATCATCCAGCCGGTCGCGCATGTGCGCCGACACGGCTTGTGCCGGCGCCGGCCCTGGCGCTTCAGCTGGATGCGCGCGCCGCAACCAGAGCACCAGCCACGCGCCGCTCGCCGCCAGCAGCACCGCGGGGAACACCCACGCGATCAGGCCGGCGCCGCTGGTTTTCGGTTCGCTACGGATTGAGTCACCGAAGCGGTAGTAGAGCCCGGACTCGATCTCGTCGGCCGGTTTCCCGGCGGCGAGATCCCGGCGAATTTCCTGCCGCAGTGTCTCGGCCTGGCCAGAGCCGCAGGTCGCGAGCAACTTGCCCGGGCAGTACGGACTCATCACGCGGTGAAACAGGCGGTCGGCTTCCGTATTCGTGTCTGGCGGCGCTTGCGCCATCGGCATTCCGGCGGAGGCCAGGAGAAAGAAAGCGGTCAGCAGTGCCAGGCGCCATCTCATGGCTCCCATCGTACCGGCAGCGGTCGCGTTCGGGGCGCGGCGAATTGCCGCACCCGCCATGCCGCGACAATTCGCCGCATGGGAAGACGCCAACGCCCACCCCACAATACCTGCCATGGAACAATATTTCCTCAGACGAGTGACCGGCGCTCTCATCGCGGTGATGGCGTCGACGGTTTCGGCTCTGGCACAGCCGCCAGCGCAGGTCGGTGCGAGTGACCGAACCACGCCCGTGGCGATTCGCTTCGCCGCGTCAGTTGGCGACAAGCCGTTCTCCTGCACCGAGAAGTACGAGGGCATCGGCACCACCGGGTCGGCCGTCCAGGTGACCGACTTCCGCTTCTTCGCCTCGAACGTACGACTGGTTCGCGCCGATGGCGGCGAGGTGCCCGTGAAGCTGGCCGAAGATGGCCTCTGGCAGACGAGCGGCATTGCCCTGGTCGACTTCGAGGATGCGACCGGCACCTGCGTCAACGGTACGCCTGAGACCCGTCACGTGATCGAAGGCACCGCCCCGGCGGGCGACTATGTCGGCGTGCGGTTCGCGCTCGGTCTTCCGCTCGACCTCAATCACCGCGAGGTCACCTTGCAGCCCTCGCCGCTCAACCTGAGCCGGATGTTCTGGAGCTGGAACGCAGGCTACAAGTTCATGCGCCTCGACTTGCGCAGCACCGGTCAGCCAAAAGGCTGGATGGTGCACCTGGGCAGCACGGGTTGCACGCCGGACGGCTCGCCGTCGGTGCCCGCCGTGTCGTGCAAGAACCCCAACCTGTCGGCGATCGACGTGCCGTACCGCCTCGGCCGCGACGAGATTCGCCTGGACCTCAAGGCGCTACTGGCTGAGAGCAACGTCGACGTCAACCAGGAGAAGACCGCGATGGGCTGCATGTCGGGATCGACCGACGGCGAGTGCGCGCCGCTCTTCAAACAGCTCGGCCTGGCGATTGGTGCACAGTCCGCCGGCATGCAGCGGGTCTTCAGCGTCCGTCCGGCCGCGACGACGATGGCGGCGCCCCGATAATGCGCGCGCGCGCCGGCCTGACGGCCCTCATGCTGGCCGCGTGCGCGTGGGCGGCGGCCGTGGCGGCGGCCGTCCAGGAACCTCCGCATCTCCACCGCGCGCCTGCCCAGTCTCGCATGCTGACCAGTCCGCTCGAGTTGACCCAAAACGATGTGACGGCCGGCCAACAAGCCTACGCCGGGCGCTGCGCGCAGTGTCACGGCGCCGACGGCAAAGGCCCGCTGCTCTGGCAGAACGGCCGGCCCCGTCCCACCGACCTCAGCGATCCGCGGATGCGCGAGCATGGCGACGGCGAAATCTACTGGGTGATCACCAACGGCGTGGCCGAGAGCGGCATGCCGGCCTCGGCCCGCGAGTTGTCCGAACGCTCGCGCTGGCAAGTGGTGGCATACGTGCGGACGCTTGGCGGCGTGAAGTTGACGCTGGCGACACCGGCTACCGGCGGCAGCTATGTGTGGGATCTTCCGCCGGGATTTCCGCGGCCGAAGGTGCCGGCGGACAACCCGATGAGCGACGAGAAGGTCGAACTCGGCCGCCACCTTTTTTACGACTCGCGGCTCTCGGTCGATAACACGTTCTCCTGCGCGTCGTGTCACAAGCAGGACCGCGCCTTTGCCGATGAGAAGGGCCGCGGCGTCGGCGTCACCGGCGAGGTGCACCCGCGCGGCAGCATGAGCCTGGGCAACATCGCCTACAGCCCGGTGCTGACGTGGGCCAACCCGACGCAGCGCAAGCTCGAGACACAGGCGCTGGTGCCGATGTTCGGCGACGATCCGGTCGAACTCGGGCTGTCGGGTAAGGAGAAGGAGATGCTGGCGAAGCTCGCCGCGGATCCCAAGTACGTCGAACTGTTTGCCAAGGCCTTCCCGGGCGAGGCCCAGTCGATCACACTCGCCAATGTCACCAAGGGGATCGCGTCGTTTGAACGGGTGCTGATTACCGGACGGTCGCCGTACGACCGCTATCGCACCGGGCAGGATCCGATCGCGATGTCCGATTCAGCGAAGCGCGGCGAGGAATTGTTCTTCTCGGAACGCACCGAGTGTTTCCACTGTCATGGTGGCTTCAACCTGACCGAGACCGCCGACTACGTCGGCAAGGGCTTCCTCGAGATCGAGTTCCACAACACCGGCCTGTACAACATCGACGGCAAGGGCGCGTATCCGGCGCCCAATACCGGTGTCCACGCGGTGTCGGAAGACGAGGAGGACATGGGGCGCTTCAAGGCGCCGTCACTGCGCAACATCGCCGAGACCGCGCCCTTTATGCATGACGGCAGCATCGCGACCCTCGAAGAGGTGATTGCGCACTATGAGGCGGGTGGCCGGACGATCGCCGGCGGTCCTCATGCCGGCGATGGCTCGAAGAGCCCGCTCAAGAGCAGCTTCGTCAAGGGCTTCACGCTGACGCCCCAGGAACGCAAGGACCTGGTGGCGTTTCTGAAGAACCTGACCGACGAGGAGTTTCTGACCGATCCGCAGTTCGGGAATCCCTGGCAGAAGTAGTTACGGAAGGAGCGCGTCGCTTCCGAGATGACGGCGAGGGCTCTTCACCGCCAGCCCGAGATATGACATTCTTCCAGCGTGAAGGTGTGCGTTGCGCCCTGAATCCAATCCCGGCGCCGTCGCCAACGATGACGCGGTCTGGCCGCCGCTGTTCGCGATTTGGCTGATCAGCCTGATTGCCACCTTGGGCAGCCTGTTCTTCAGTGAGGTCATGCGGCTGCCGCCGTGCGTACTGTGCTGGTATCAGCGCGTCTTCATGTACCCACTGGTCGTCGTGTCGATGGTCGGGCTGTTGTGGCGCGACCCAGGCGCGCTGCGTTACGCGTGGCCACTCGCGATGGGTGGGTTCGCCGTCGCGGTGTATCACAATCTTCTCTATTACCACCTGATCCCCGAAAGCATCGCGCCATGCACCACCGGCGTGTCGTGCACCAGCCGGCAGATCGAGTGGCTGGGGTTCATCACCATTCCGTTCCTGTCGCTGGTGGCGTTCACGCTGATCGTGGCCAGCCTGGTTGTGTGTCAGCGTCTCAGAGGTCGTGACCGATGAAGATTGATAAATACGTGATGGGGGGCGCCGCGGTGGTGCTGGTGGCCGCGTTCCTGATTGGCGCCAACTGGTATCGCAGCGAAGAGACCGCGCAGGCGGAACAAACCGCCGTGCAGGGCTCGGACCGTCTGGTGCGCCCGCACAGTCCCACCCTCGGCCTGGCCACTGCGCCGGTGACGCTGGTGGAGTTTCTTGATCCGGAATGCGAAGCGTGCGGGGCAATGCATCCGATCGTCAAGCAGCTGATGCGCGAGTTTGACGGCCGCCTCCGCCTGGTGGTGCGCTACATGCCGTTTCACCCAAACTCCGCCTACGCCGCCAGCCTGTTGGAAGGGGCGCGCGAACAGGGCAAGTACTGGGAGCTGATGGATGTGTTCTTCGCGCGGCAGCACGAGTGGGCGGGTCACGCCGCGCCGCGTCCCGAGCTGCTGGCGGGGTATGCCCGCGACCTGGCGCTCGACATGCGCCAAATCGGCGCGACTGGCACCAGCGCCGAAACCGAACGGCGCATCAAGCAGGACGCCGAGGATGGCGCGGCGCTCGGCGTGACCCGCACGCCGACGTTCTTCGTCAACGGCAAGCCGCTGCCGGAGATTGGTTACGAGCCGGTACGGGCGGCGATCGAAGCCGCGCTCCGGTAATGCGGTAGGCGGTCGCGCGCACTCTGCGTCGCCTCAGTCACAATCGCGTCACCAGCGAGTGCATTCGCGCAGCTGGCGCGGTCGCGATCCGGCATCCGGATAGCTCCAGAGATTCGCTCCCGCTATCGCGCTCCGCGCCACCGTATGCGTCGTTGTCGTCTAGCCCCGCGGCCTTGCGCCGCATCGATAGAAACCGATCCACCAAGGTGTCAAAGGTCTGTTGACTCAGTCCGCTGACGGCATTTACAACGAGGCAGGCTGCGACGGTCTTGCGCGTGGCGGGCGTCAGGCGGGTCATGTTGACCCACGATGCTTAAGACCCGCACTAGTATCAAGACCAATATATTACTTGAAGTAATATACATCCAGTGACATGATCGGCCAATGGCACGAGTCCCAATCACGGTCATGGGCTGTCGGTGTGACCGATGCGCGTATGAGTGGATTCCCCGCGATTTGCAGACAACCCCAACGGTCTGTCCGGCCTGCCATAGCCCCTATTGGAACCAACCCAGGAAAAAGGGCAAGGAACCGATGCTGAGCTATGAGGACTTCAGGAACGCGATCCAAAAAACGCTAGAAGCGGCCGCAGGCCCGCTTACGTGGACGGAAATCCGGACGACCGCGAAGTTGCCTCAGGCGTTTCCAAACAATCAATGGGTGCATCGTTTGGAACAGGACATCCGGCTGGATCGGAGAAAGGACCCGCACGGCATCATCCAGTGGAGTCTGAGATAATCTGATGACCGTAATGCCCCAAAAGAACCGGTTGTCGCTTCCCAGTGCCCCGGTGCGAGATCAGGTTCTCGGTCGTACCCGCTGGAACGAGTCGCGCTCGCTCGAGGATGCCGACTTTTTCACCCTCGGCTATTCCGGTCGAAAAACCGAGGAGCTGATTTCCATCATGGTGGCGGCTGGTGTACGGACCTTGGTGGACATCCGGCAGCATGCGGTCAGCATGTATCGCCCGGAACTTAGCAAGTCGAATCTTGGTCGCCTCCTAGAGGCTCACGGGATTGCCTACCTCCACCTTCCAGGCCTAGGCGTACCGCGAGACATTAGGGCCAAGGCAATTGATTCCGGTTCCCGGGACGTGATCTGGAACTGGTACGACGAGTTCGTTGCAGCCCCTGCGGTTGGCCACAATCTCCACTGGTTCCTGAACAGCTTCGAACTTCCGGCCGCGCTCATGTGTACCGAGATTGACCCGCACGAGTGTCACCGTCACCGACTGTCGACAGTGCTTGAGAGTCACGGTTTGCGAGGATTCGATCTCTAGCTGATGGCCGAGACGAAGACGGCCCTCATTGTCGTCCGAACGTACCCGGTACCCGCGAGGAGGGGTGTCGAGGTTTCCTGCACGGCCGCGATTACCGACAAGGGCGAATGGCTTCGGCTCTTTCCCGTCCCGTATCGCCGCTTACGCCCAGAGCAGCGATTCAGCAAATACCAGCGAATTGAAGTGGAGGTTGCGAGAGCGAACGATCCCCGACCCGAGAGCTACAAGATTTTCTCAGACAGCATTCGAATCGTCGGTGATGTTCCGCCAGACAACGAATGGCAAGCGAGGAAGGACGTCATTTTGGCTCTCAAGTCTGAGAGCATGTGCGCGATTCAGAAGCAACGAGACGACTACGGTTCGCCAACGCTGGGTATTTTCAAGCCAACGATCAAGCGCCTAATTATCGAGCCGGCAGAGTCGCCGAATTGGAGCCAAGACGAGTTGGCCGCCCTTGGGCAGCGGGACCTATTCGACGACGGGCCGCCGTCAGAGTTAGAAAAGATCCCCTTCGACTTCCGCTACGAGTATCGATGCAGCGACCCTTCGTGCAAAGGTCACAGCATGAAATGCACGGATTGGGAAATGTGCCAGTCGTGGCGCAGCTGGCGGACGAAGTACGGCACGAATTGGGAGGAGCCGTTTCGCCTAAGGTACGAACAAGAAATGATACAAAAATTCGACACCCATTTCTACGTAGGCACGCTACACAAGCATCCTAGCGCTTGGATCATTGTCGGGCTGTTCTACCCGCCAAAATCCAGACTGCCGCTCTTCCCTGGCGCATAGCCCCATCGTAGCGGCCTGCTTCGCGATCTGCTGACGTTTTGCCGAAGTTAGCGCCGTCGCTTTGGCCGCGCCAGCCATCGCCAGCCCAGCTTTCCTAATGCGACTGCGGCGGGGTTCTTCCCTGATTCGGATCGTCGAGCGGAGTCCCGCCTGGCTTCTCGCCAATCACCTGCTCGACGACTCGACGCGCTATCGTGGTGAATTCGAGCGGCGTGCCTTCTTGTTTGTGCTTGCTTGAGCGTCTGGGGCATGGCCCAGCATCGATGACCGCCGATGAATATTTCAGACTGACCCACTACCCGCTCACATGATTGTCCACCAGACCTTCACCAATCAGCAGGCGGTGGCAAAGCAACCTGTCAGGTGCATGCTCGCCGTCGCGCCGGCCTCAGACGATCAGCATGGCGGCTCCGGCCGCCGCCATGGCCAACAGCGACGCCGCCGTCTGCCAGGCGAAGCGGCGCTCGCCGATCACGATGGCGATGCCGGCCTTCATCAGGCAATTGGCCATCACGCCCATCAGGATCGCTCGACACGCCAGGTCGATCGACGTACCGCTGGCGACGCTACGCGTCATTGCCAGCGTGAGCGCATCGACGTCGGTCAGGCCGAGCACGAAGCCACTCGCCATCACGCCGCCTTCACCCATCCACGATTGCACGTAGTGCACGCCGAACAGCACTACCTGAAAGAGCGCCGCCATCTCAAGCGCGGCACGAAACTGCAGCGGGTTCTTCAGTGCCGACGGCGCGGCCTTCGGTCCGGCCATCGACCGCCAGGCGAGCGCCAGTGCCACCAGGCCCACGGCAAACGGCGCGGCCAGGTGCCATGCCAGCGAGGGCAGCAGCGCCGCATTCAGCACGGTCACCGCGACCGCGACCCGCAGAAACAGAATGGTGCTGGCGGCGACCGCGCCGGTGGCGAGTGACGCCGCCTGCCCGTGATGCGCGCGACTGAGGCGCGCGAACGTCAGGGTGACGCTGGTGGATGAGACGAGGCCGCCCAGCAGACCCGTCAGCGGATACCCGGCTTTGCCGGCAAGACGATGGGCGATAAAACCGGCGAAGCTGATGCCGGAGAACAGCAGGACGAGGATCCACAGTTCGCGCGGCCTGACGCCGGGCGCCGGTCCGAAGGGCCCCTCGGGCAGCAGCGGCAGGATCACCACCGACATCACCGCCACTCGTGCTGCCGCCAGCAGCATGGTTTCGTCGAGGCGATCCACCAGCCCGTGCAGCCGCGGCTTCTCCGCCAGCAGCAGCACCGTGAGCGTCGTCAGCGCTGCCGACAGCCGCAGTTCCCCGAGTCCGCTCAACACGCCGGCGCCGAGAACCACGAGCGCGGCCACTTCAGTGGTGGCATCGATGTCGCGTGTGCTGGCGCGGACGTAGCCGGCCACCACCAGCGCGAGCGCGCCGCCGATCAGCAGGCCGGCCGCAAGGGTGTAGCCGGCGGCGGTGAGCAGTCCGGCGATGCCGGCGAGGACGCCGAGCAGCGTGAACGTGCGCACGCCGCCCAGGCGCGCGTCCGGTCCCGAGGCGTGACCTGACTGCTGGCGCTCTACGCCGACCGCCGCGCCGCCAAGAATGGCAACGACCAGGCCGGCGATGGCATCGAGGTCAGCGCCCATCCCGTTCAGGATACGCGGAGTCGGCCACCCCGGCGAATGTCGCGGCCTGTATATATTGTTCTTCCCTCCACTCGGGGCACTATACCCGCTGGCCGGGGCAGGCGACCAGCAAGCAGAGAGCAGCTAGCAGCACGGTCGGGTACTTACCGTCCCGCGATTTGCCGTCCCTTGGTGACGGTCCGGAAGGCCGCGTCGTTGAAGGCCTGAAGAATGCCAACGGTGTAGCCCTGTCGATAGCGGGTCTCGATGTCGCTCTCGTTCACGGGGTAGGCACAGGCAATCTTGAACTCCTTGCACGTCGCCAGGACCTTCTGAATCGCGCCTTCCCACGCCACGTCGTCGCGCACGCGACGGCCCTCGGCGTTGGTGGTGGAGAAGACGCCACCCAGCGTTCCCGCCCCCGCGGCAATCACGCTGAGGCCAGGGACCTGCGCGATTTCGCGGATGTTCGCGAGTCCTTCAGGCGACTCGATGATGGCCCAGACGACGAGCTCACCTTCGGGGTTGAGCGGCCACACGTCGGCCTTGCGGCGGTAGTCGGCCTCGCTCAGGCCCCAATACTTCGGTGCGTTGCCGACGTTCTCGGGACGCGTGCCGCCCTTGGTCTTGAAGCGCAGCGCGCTGATGCCCATTCGCAGCTCTTCAGCGGTATCAACCTCGACGAACGAGAAGCTCGAAATGCCGACGTTCAGCTGGCGGCTGATGATGTTGATGTAGTCGGACGGACTGGCATCGCCGGGGCGCGTAATGTTCGGTGCCTTCGAGTTGATCGGCGCCCGCAGACGGCGCGGGGAGCCACCGACCGGACCCGCCGCCACCATCGCCTCCTGAAATGCGGTCAGCATCGTCTCGCCGGCATCCGGCGTGCGCTCCATGGCCGCGGTGAAGAGCCAGTCCGCTTCCTGATGCGCGATCGCGTCCTGCGCGAACTCGGCCGGTGTCCGAACCGGGACCGGGGCCGGAGAAGGTGCCGGGGTCGCCGCCGGTGTTGGGGCGGCGCCGCCGCGACCACCGCCAGGCCCGCCGGCTCTCGGTGGCGTCGGCAGGCCGAGTCCGAACATGCCCTTCTTCGCGCTGAGCAGCTCAATCATCGGGTTGAGGTGCTGCGACTGCTTGCCGGTCAGGGCCACGCCCCACACCAGCATTCCGACCACGCCGACTGCCATCACACGTGCACGCATAAATCCTCCAGTGGGGCGATGATACAGCCTTGGTTGCCGGACCGGAAGTCCCTCGGCTGGCTGGCGATCATCAGTCCCGATCGTAAACCCCAGGCGGCTCGATGGCGACCGGGGATGAACCGCACCGATCCGCGACGATTTGCCGCAGTCGGCGGCACCGCTCATCTGCGAGAATGAGTCACTGATACCCCAACGCAGCGTCGGCGCGAACCTGGCGTTACGTCACACTGGAGCCCATATGCGCATGCACACCCTGCTCGCCACGTCGTTGTCGATCGCGCTGGTCGCCGCGGTCGCTGGCCAACAGCATCAGCCCACGGCGAAACCCGATCACATGCAGCACAAATTCGACGACCCGGCGAAGTTTGCCAAGTCGTTCGATGACCCATCGCGCGACGCCTGGCAGATGCCGACGAAGGTCATCGACGCGCTGGCGTTGAAGGGCGGCATGACCGTCGCCGACATCGGCGCCGGCACCGGCTACTTCAGCATGCGACTGGCCAAGGTCTCGCCGAACCTCACGGTCTATGCCGCCGACATCGAGCCGGCGATGCTGGAGCACCTGAAGACGCGGGCGGCGTCCGAGCATCTGACCAACGTGAAGCCGACGCTGGCGGCCGCCAGCGGTCCCAACCTGCCCACTCCCGTTGACGTCGTGCTGATCGTCGACACGTACCATCACGTCGCCGATCGCGTCGCGTATTTTCGCAACCTGCGGAAGTCGCTGAAGCCGTCGGGACGGGTGGCGATTGTTGACTTCAGGAAAGACTCGCCGGACGGACCACCGGTCGAGTTTCGGTTCACTGTTGAGCAGATTGAAGGGGAGATGAAGCAGGCGGGCTACGTGGTCGACGCCAGGCACGACTTCCTGCCGCGCCAGCATTTCCTCATCTTTCGGTAATCGTTCGCGGGCCGATCGCCGGGCGGCGGGGGCGCAGTCGTCAGTTCGCGAACAACGGATATGCCCAGGCCAGGCCGAAGATGACGGCCACGCACCCGGTGGCGACTGACAAGGTCGCGATCGCTGCCTGGGTGCGGACGAATCGGGTCAGCTGCCAACCGGCGAGGCCGTGGATCACGCCGACCAACAACGGCCGCCGCGCCATCGTCAGCGAGCCGATGTGAATGTGCTCAGCCGCGCTGGCGTGGGTATGCATCGCGGCGCCGTGATCGTGGGTGACCAGCGGTCCCTCGGCACCCATCCGCAATCCAACCCTGATGGCGCGAACGCCCATCGTCACAATCATCAGCGCGACGATGGCCTCGAACAGGGTGATGGCAGACGAAGGTAGCGCCTGGCGGGCGATGACCAGGACCATCCCGACGCCGAGCAGCGATGCGGTGTGACCCACTCCCCACGACGCGCCCAGCAGGGCCGTCGTTCGTATCGCCACCGCCGTGATCGTCAGCCTGTTGTTTAGCGCGTCCTTGGTGATGGCCGGTCAGGCCGGCCAGGTGTCCGGTCGTGTCATCGATCAGACCGGCGCCCCATTGCCGGGAGTGTCTGTCGATCTCGACACGCCAGGCGTGGAGCTGACGGCGGTCAGCGACGGCACCGGCGCCTATCGATTTGACTCGGTGGCGATCGGCCCAGCCGAAGTGACGTTTCGTTTGATCAACTACACGGTACTCAGGCGGCAGGTCGTGGTCGCCGCCGGCGCGCCTGTGACCGCGGACGCGGTGATGCTGCTGGCACTGACCGCCGATGTGATTGTCACCGGCACCGCGACCTTTCGCAACGTCGCCGACGCCGAAAACCCGGCCGAGAACCTGGTCGGCATTGCCGCCTCGGCAAGCCAGGGTGCCACTACCGCGGCGCAGCTCGACGCGCGGCCGATGATGCGCGCGGGCGAAGTGCTGGAAACGGTACCAGGACTGATCGTCAGTCAGCATAGCGGCGAGGGCAAAGCCAACCAGTACTACCTGCGCGGCTTTAACCTCGACCACGGGACTGACTTCTCGACGACCGTCGCCGGGGTGCCGGTGAATACTCCGACCGGCGCGCACGCGCACGGCTATGCCGACGCGACGTTCCTGATCCCCGAACTGGTGAGCGGCGTCCACCACGCTGTGGAACGGGGAGATCGGCTATCGCGTCTCGAACCGCGCCCGCCTGGTGCTTGAAGTGTTCAACCTGTTCGACAGCGATGCCTCGGACATCGACTATTTCTACGCGTCGCGGTTGGCCGGTGAGCCGGCCGATGGCGTGGCAGACATCCACACCCACCCGGCCGTGCCGCGGTCGCTACGACTCGGGTTCCATCTCTCGTTCTAGCGAGCCTGGCGCAGCGCCAAGGCCTTCGCGCAGGTCGTAGCAGCCCGGCGCGATCATGTTGGCGAAGCCCTCCTTGACCAGCGCGCGATTGCCCCGGCCGGCCTCAGGTCGCGACAGGCCGGTCACGCGCGCCAGCTCGCCGGGAATCGTCATGCCGGCGCCTTGTAGAAAACAGCGCGCCACTTCCCGGACCGCGACGTCGCGCTTGATGCGCTGCCGCAGCGCCTCGGGAAAACGGCCGACGGCCAGCGTCCAGATGTAGGTGAACTTCGGCAGGTACAGCACTTCGCTCGGCATCACGATCATCGCCGCCTGCAACTCGTCGATGCCCTTGATGAACGCCTGGCGATCACTGACGCCAGACTCAGCGCGCAGGTCACTGGTGGCCATCTCCCATTCCTTGCGCAGTATTCTCAGGATCGCCTGCGCCGCTGTGCCGAGCCGCTGCGGTTCTTCCGACTTCCGCATGCCCCAGATGGCGTGAAAGCAGGGAATCATCCGCGGCGCCAGGAACATTGCCTTGCCGCGCGCGAGCTTGCCGTAATACACCTTGCCGCGCTTGATCACATCGTCCTTGACGAGCCACGTGAGCGAGGCTTCGGGATCCTTCTGCACGTTGCGCGGCATCACCGCGTCGCGGCGTCCGCAGACGGCGACATACAGGGACGGTCCTGGCTTGCGCGAGTCGGTCAGGCAGTGGGCGAACCCGGCGTGCTCGACGAAGCGCTCGGCGTCAGCCGCGGTCTCAACCTGCCGCGCGCCTTCACGGCGCCAGCGCTGGTCGCGGTAGTCTTCAATCTCATCTGGAAGGTGCGTGGATCGCATCTGTCTGGTACGATACCGCCGAGGCCCCCCTTGCAACGCGACGATTCAGATGTCGTCTACCGCGTCGATTCCGACGGCCGCCTGACCTTTGTCAACGACGGGTGGGACGCGTTCGCGGTCGAGAATTACACCCCTGAGCTGAGGGGTGCGGCCGCCTTGGGCCGCCCGATGACCGACTTCATTGCCGGGCCCGAAACACGGTATGTCTACGACCGCCTTCTCGCGCGTGCCAGGGCTGGGGTCCAGATGACATTGCCGTTTCGCTGTGACAGCCCCAGCGAGCGCCGATACATGTCGATGGCGGTCGCGGCCATGAGCTCCGACGAAGTCGAGTTCCGGTCGCACCTGGTTGAGGCGCAGCCGAGGGACAGCGTCGGCGTGCTCGAGCGTGACCGGCCCCGTTCAGAGTCGCTGCTCACCCTCTGCAGTTGGTGCAATCGCGGCCTGATCGGCGACCGTTGGGCCGAAATCGAAGAGGTCGTAGCCGAACTGCGTCTGTTCGACGCCGAGGTCCCGCGATTGACCCACGGTCTGTGCCCAGACTGCCAGGCCCAACTGCTCGCCGAACCGCCCGCCTAGCCCCAGCAAACTTTCCCGCCGGTATCTACGTCAAAGCCCACATACCAAGAATGTCTTGGTAATGTGACCTGGATGCCGATGTCGCCGAAAACCACCAACGCCCTGCTCCACGGCACGCTCGATGCCCTGATCCTCAAGACGTTGGCGCGTGGCCCGCGGCATGGCTATGCCATCGCCCGGTTCATCGAAGACACCACCGGCGAGGCCGTGATGGTCGAGGAGGGCTCGCTCTATCCCGCCCTCTACCGCATGGAGCGGCGTGGCTGGATCGACGCCGAGTGGGGCACCTCTGAGCTCGGACGGCGCGCCAAGTTGTACAACCTGACCCCCGCCGGACGCACGCAACTGGCCGCTGAAGTCGCCAGCTGGCGCAGGTTCTCGACCGGCGTCTCGAAGGTGTTTGCGACATGAAGCGCTCCCTGCGTTCGTGGCTGTGGCGCGTGCCGCTCGATCACGAAGTGGACGAGGAACTCGCGTTCCACGTCGAGATGCGCACCCGCGAGTTGGTCGCGGACGGCATGGCTCCGGATGCGGCGCGTGAACAGGCGCTCCGAAAAATGGGTGACGTCGCGACCCTCAAGCGCGAGTGTGTGGACCTGGGTAGAAAGCGAGATCGAGAGATGAGCATCGCCTTGTGGCTCGAAGAGTTGAGAGACGACGTCACGTTTGCGTTCAGGCAGTTGCGGCGGTCGCCCGAGTTCACGCTGGTTGCGACGTTGACGCTCGCGCTCGGCATTGGCGCCAACAGCGCGATCTTCGCGCTGGTGGATGCGACACTGCTGCGGCCGCTGCCGTACGGTGACCCGCAGCAGTTGGTCTCGATTTGGGAGAAGTCAGAGGCCACACCACGTGGCTTTGCCTCGCCGCCCAACATGCTCGATTGGCAGTCGCGCAGCCGCACTTTCGAGACGATCGCCGGCTTTACGCCGGACGTCGGCAGCATGGTCATGGCTGGCCGCGACGGCACTGCCGAAACCGTGTCGCGACAGTGGGTGACCGCGGGCATCTTCGACGTGCTCGGCGTCGCGCCGATCGCCGGCCGGACCTTTACGCCGGACGACGAACAGCAGCGCCGCCGCACCGTCGTGATCAGCGAACCTCTGTGGGACACGCGCTTCGGTCGCTCGTCGTCTGTCATCGGCAGCGAACTCAGGCTCGACGGCGACTTGTGGACGGTCGTTGGCGTGATGCCCAGAAGCTTCGAGATTCTCGGCCGCACCTCGATGTGGGCGATGCGGCCGTTTCCGGTCGACATGCCGCCGCGGATGCGCGGCGCGTATCAACTGCAAGTCGTCGGGCGGATCAAGTCTGGTATCGCCGTTGAGGCCGCGCAGTCCGACCTGGCTGCCGTGGCGGATGGACTGTCGCGCGACTACCCGGAGTTCAACCAGGGCCGGACCGTGACACTGGAGCCGCTGCACGACACGATGGTCGGAGGCGACCTCAAGACGACCTCGATGCTGTTTCTCGGGGTTGTCGGGTTCGTCCTGCTGATTTGCTGCGCCAACGTGGCCAACCTGTTGCTGGCGCGCGCGACCGCGCGGGCGCGCGAGCTGGCGGTGCGTGCGGCGCTCGGCGCCGGCCGGCGCCGAATCATTCGGCAGCTCATCACCGAAAGCGTGGTGCTGTCGATCATCGGCGGCGCGTTGGGCATCGTAGTGGGCGGCGCCATCCTGCAAGCGGCGCCGGCGCTGATTCCCGAGGGCGTCCTGCCACCCACCGTATCGCTGTCGTTCGACCTGCGCGTGGTGGCGTTCTGCAGCCTGGCGGCGTTGCTCGTCGGCGTGGTCTTCGGCACTGTGCCGGCCTTCCAGGCCACCGCCGTGTCGCCGACCGAAGCGATGGGCGCGGATAGCCGCACCACCACCGGGGGCGGCGGCCGCCTGCGCAGTGTGCTGGTGATGGGCGAGGTCGCGACCGCGGTATTGCTACTGTTCGGCGCCGGTCTCCTGCTGCGGACGCTGCTGGCGGTGCAGTCATTCGACCGCGGCTATCGCGCCGATAGTGTGCTGACGATGCTGGTTGATCCGCTCGGCAGCGCGTATCCGCCGCCGCTCAAGCAGCAGCAGTTCTATGACCAGGTCGAGGCGGAAGTGAGAGCGCTGCCGGGCGTTGCCGACGTCGGATGGTCGTCGGCGTTACCTCTCGGCGAGTCGGTCTTCGGCGAATACCCCTTCAATTACGAGGTGGTTGGGGACGCTCCACGGGAGCTGGCGCGAAGGCCCATCACCGCCTATCAAATCGTCAGCGCCAGCTATTTCTCGACGATCGAATTGCCGATCGTTGCGGGCCGTGGCTTCGATGCGCGAGACGTCGCCGGCAGCCCGCGGGTGCTGATCATCAATGAAGCGTTTGCCAGGAGCCTGGCGCCGCGCAATCCGATTGGCCTGCAAGTATCAGTGAGGCCGGTGGACTCGCCCAACGACCAGCCCGTCACGTTGGCGATCATCGGGGTCGCGAAGCAGGTGAAGCAGCGGCCCGATGAAGCCGCCGACTTCGTGCAGATGTATACGCCGCTGCTGCAGGATCCGATCGGCGACATCAATCTGATGGTGCGCGCCAGGACCGGCAGCGCGGCGGCGCTCACGCCGGCGGTTCGCGCCGCGATTTCCCGCATCGACCAGCAGCAACTCGTCAGCGTCTCCGGCGTGACGACACTCGAGGAGGTGGAGTGGGCGGCCACCGGACGTCACCGTTTCCGTGCGGTGATGGTCACGGCCTTCGCGGGGCTGGCGGTCGCACTCGCGATGGTCGGCGTCTTCGGCATCCTCGCCTATTCGGTGCAGCAACGGGTTCGTGACTTTGGCGTACGCCGTGCGCTCGGTGCGACGACCAACGACGTGCTCCGGTTGGTCGTCAGCGACGCCGTTCGCGTGATTGCGCTCGGCGCGGCGATCGGCCTGGTCCTCGCGGCGGTCCTCAGCCGCGCCATCACGTCCGTGTTGTTCGGCGTGCAGCCGCTCGATCTGCCGACCTTCGCCGCCGTGACAGTTGTGCTCGGTCTGACGGCGGCGATCGCGGTCGCCGGACCCGCGTGGCGGGCGTCCAAAATCGATCCGGCTGTAGCGTTGCGCACACAGTAAGGCGTTTCATCGGCCGTTCCCCTGTCGGCCGTCAGGCACCGAACCTTCCTCTCGCGGCCACTGATTCGGGTTAGTGTCACTGCCCGCCTCGGCGGTAAAGTAGCGGCAGTTCTATTTACCGTGAGGAATTCCATGAGCAAAACAGCAACGATCTATGCCGCCGCCGCGTTGGCGACGTTCACATTGGCAGCCGCCTACAGCGACCCGTCGCTGGCGCAGGCGCCCGCCGCCGCACCCGCACCAGCGGCGCGCCAGGGTGGCCGGGGCGGTGGCGACACCGCGTCACCCGCTCGCAAGCCGGGTGAGGGCACTGGCCCCTTCAAGAAGATGGTGATCCGCGGCGTCACTCTGATCGATGGTACCGGCGGTCCGCCGCTCAGCCCGATGGACATCGTCATCGAAGGCAACACGATTACGTCGGTGCGGCAGGGCGGCTGGCCCGGCTTGCCGGACCAGCCCAATCGCGAGCCGCGCGATGCCGACCACGAAATCGACGGCAAGGGCATGTTCGTGATGCCCGGCTTTGTCGACATGCACGTGCACGGCTCGGGCCGCGGCAAGGCGCCCGACCTGAGCTATGCCTACAAGCTGTGGCTGGCGCACGGCGTGACCACGGTCCGCGGCGTGTCGCTGTCGGGCGCCGAGGTGGCGAGTTCCGAGAAGAACCGCTCGGCGAGGAACGAGATCGCCGCGCCGCGCATTTTCAACTACCAGACGCTGGGTGCCGGCTGGCCCAACGGGCCGGTCAACACCGTCGACAAGGCGCGCGAGTGGGTGCGCTGGGCGGCCGCCAATAATATTGACGGCATCAAGTTCTTCAACCGTGGCGACGAGACGCCGGAGATCATCACTGCGGCGATCGACGAAGCGCACAAGAACAAGATGGGCACTGTCGCCCACCTGTCGCAGAACGGTGTCGCCAACTTCAACGGCCGCAATGCCGGCGACGCCCACCTCGACACCATCACGCACTACTACGGCCACCTGGAATCGCTCCTGAAGGACAAGACCATTCAGGACTACCCGATCGGCTACGACTACAACAACGAGCAGGATCGCTTTGGCGACATCGCCCGCATCTGGAACCAGACCTACGAGCCTGGCTCGAAGGAATGGATCGCGTACCTGGAGCAGCAGAAGGCGAACAAGGTCACGTTCGATCCGACCTTCAACATCTACGCCGCGTCACGCGACCTGATGCGCGCGCGCAACGCCGACTGGCACCAGGTCTACACCATGCCGCAGCTGTGGAACTACTTCCAGAGCACCCGCGACAATCACGGTTCGTACTTCTACGACTGGACCACCGAGAACGAGTATCACTGGAAGATGTTCTATCAGCGCTACATGCGCCTGATGAACGACTACAAGAACATGGGCGGCCGGGTCACCGTCGGCACCGACTCGGGCTTCATCTGGAAGACCTTTGGTTTCGCGTATGTCGAGGAGCTGGAGTTGCTGCGCGAGGCCGGCTTCTCGCCGCTGGAAGTGATTCGCTCGGCCACCATGTGGGGCGCCAAGACCTTGTATGAACCGCGAGGGGAGGCCGCGCCGATGGGCGTCGTCCGCGGCGGCATGCTGGCCGACCTGGTGATCACGACCGAGAATCCGCTGAGCAACCTGAAGACGCTCTACGGCACCGGCCACCTGCGGCTGAATCCGCAGACCAATCGGCAGGAGAAGGTCGGCGGCGTCAAATACACCATCAAGGACGGCATCATCTACGACGCGCAGAAGTTGCTGGCTGAAGTGGCGGCGGCGGTCGCGGCCGAGAAGCGCACGACGACCACGACCGCGTCGCAGCAGTAACCAGTCAACGCGAGAGGCGAGGCCCGTCGGCTTCGCCTCTCGTGCTCTCTCGGTCTGTCCTCACCGCTTGAGTGGTGCCAGCGCGGTTTTTGGCACCTTCGCGACCACATTGATGTGCGGGTCGACCAGTTCGGCGATGTCGTACTGCATCACGGCACCGACGAACAGCGCCACTTCGCTGTCGGACATTCCGTAGTCCTTCTTCAGCCACTCCACCAGCAGCGTCGTCGAGGCCTGAATCGACTCGGCGACTGAGCCAGAGACACCAAACGCGATCACGTAGTCCTTGGTCTCGGCGCGAACCTGCTGGTAGATGTCGTCCTTGATCACATCCACCGTGAACTCGACATCGGCGGAGGTCTCGAGCGCCGAGCCGGTGAGTTCACCATCGCCTTGTGCGGCGTGCGCATCGCCAATGCCGAACAACGCACCGGCATGAAAGACCGGAAAGTAGAGGGTGGTGCCCTCGACGTTGTCGTTGTAATCGAGGTTGCCTCCGAACACGCCGAGGTCGGTGCCGCGTGATTGCTCCATCCCGGGAGGCGCGACTGAGACGCAGCCGAGCATGGTGCGGATGGGCACGGCAAAGCCCTTCATGCGCTCGGTGGGATTCGCGAGCGTGGCGACGCCCTTCTCCATGTCCAGGTTCCACTCACCAGTGACGGCGGGATCGTACTTGGCGCCCACCAGGTAATTCGCGTTGATCGCGCGCGCGTTGATGCGGCCACCCTGGCGGGCCGTCTTCTTGTTGGCGCGCACCTTGTTCAGCTTCACCACCAGCGTGTCGCCCGGCAGCGCGCCTTCGACGTAGAAAGGTCCGGTCGACGGATTGCCGCCCACGCCGTAGCGGGTCGCCTTCGCATCGCGATCGTTGTCGACCGTGCGCGTGCGGACCGTATCGCCAGGGTAGATCCGAAGCACCGGCGTCCAGATCGCCGAGTAGGTCGTGTAAAACGAGGTCGGCTCGAAGTCGTAAGTCTTCGCGGCAGCCGGTGGCGTGTAAGGCGACAGCGTCCAGGTGATGGCCATCGGCTGTGCGGCCGCTCCACCACCAGGTCCGCCAGGCCCACCGCGGCCTGGCTGCGGCGTGAGCGTGCCGTCGCCAGAGAGTGACGCGCCAGCCACCGTGCCTTTGAGCGTGCCGGCCGCGCCACCGGCCGATTCAGTCAGCGTCAGAGTGACCGCGTCGCCGGCCAGTGTTCCGGTCAGCTTACGGTCGCCCCACAGACCGCTGACCGTGGTCCCATCAACTTTCAGCGTCACGCGCGCGAACTGTTTCTCGGCGGTGGGCGAGGTGGTCACCTGGGCGATGTAGTTGCCCGAGAGGTCGGCGGCCAGGGCGGTGTGCGGCATCAGCAGGACGCCGCAGAGGAAGAGAGCTGTCACCAGTCGATTCATGGCCGCATGGTAAGGCGGTTTGCGCGCGAGCGGTGATGAGAAAGGGTGATGACACCGACATCGCCGGCGGATTCCACCCGCTCACCGGGCGCGAGTGGCGGCGCGGCATAATGGCAGACCACGTGTTGACCCCAGCCGATGAGACGGCGCTCGACGAGCTTGATGTCAGGCTGCGCACACTGCTGCCGGCGCAGTATCAGGAGTCGTATCAGGATTTGCGGCCGGTCGCCATGCCCTCGGCCGGGTTGAAATTCGGCGCCGATGGCAAGGTCGCGTGGGATGAGATCTGGCAGAGCTTCTGCGACCTGGCGATGGCGGGCGGACCGCCGCACAAAGGTGCCTTGCTCGAGCCCGGATCCGCCGATGCGATTGCCGACGAACCGGTTCGCTATCAGGAAGTCGTCGACGAGATCTGCCGTGGCATCACGATGGCGAGCAAGCTGCCCGCCACCGCCTCGCCGATGCCCGGGTGGGTCCGGGTCAACTGCCTCAGCGAGACCATGGCCGATTGGCTGTTGCGCGCGATCGTCATGGAGAACGTCAGCGTCGTCCGCACCGGTCCCCTGGACATCCACCTTCCGGCCGCGCCGCATTTCCGTCTCGAGCAGGAGATCAAGAATGTCGTGACGGTAATCGCCAAGACGACCCACTACTGGATGGGTCACCTCGCGCGGGTTCACAAGGCTGATATCGGCGGGCTGTTGGCGATGATGGCCATTGACGCTCAGCTGCTCGAGCCAGAGATGTCACAAGGGCCGGGAGCTGAGACCGCGCGCAATGCGGCTGCGGCGGCCATTGGTCGCTTGACCGGTCTTCAGGTTGTCGCGCACCGCTATCGCGGGTGGCTCGGCCTCGAAATGGAAAGTGTGGGCGCCGCTGTCTGGATGATGCGCGCGCTGGTCGCCAGCAATGTCCTGGCCCGGCGCGAGAGCACGGCGCTGTTTGTGCCGGTGAATGCCGACGTCGATCCTTCAGGCGAGCAGGTCGCGAGGCGCGTGGCGCACGCGCATCGATTGGCGTTGCTGGTCAGACGTCCCTGAATCCACCTGTGCGTCGGCAGCGACGTGGAGCTGCGGGCCACCGCGTCTGAGCCGAGAGGCCGGCTCCGGCGACACCAATCACCATCCCGCAACAAGTGAGTAGAAGTTTGCTCATGCTGTTCCCTGGAAGAGGCCGCTGTGGCCAGTGCGCGATGGAGCGCACAAACCGGGCCGCGCAGGATCGCCTGTCGAGACAGCTGAACCGCACCTGTCGACCCCGGGTTGGACCGATTTCTGACACCGGCGAGCTTATTGCAGAGAGTCATGTCGACCGAGGTGGACGGGTTTCGGCAATCTGTCGAACCATCAACACCAGGAATTGAGAGAGACCCATGAGCCTGTTGGTAATACTGCTGATTCTTCTCGTGCTGTTCGGTGGCGGAGGCTTCTATGCCGGCGGGCCGCGCGTGGGTGGCGGGCTTGGCGGCCTGATCCTCATCATCATCGTGATCATGGCGCTGACCGGCAGGCTCTGATCAGCGGTGCCCGAGTCGTGGCCCGCGCGACCAAGACCGAGCGCCGGGCCGCGCTCCCCATATCTCGACCTGGCGTCTTCGCCTTTCTTCGACCGTGCTGCTCGCTCGCGTGCGGCTGTGTAGCGGGTAAGGGCCTGAGCACCGGGCCTGTGGCAATTCTGCCGCTGGCGGCGAGCACCTGTTCCGAATTGAACTGCTCAACCTGCGAAATCTGGCCACAGCAGGGTGGCTCCGGAAAGCTCCGCGGCGAAAGAGGATCCGATGTTGTATGAGTTCATCACCATCTACCGTGACACCATCATCGCCAACACGCGCGAAAAGGTGAAAAGCCGGCCGGCGCCACCTGGACCGTCACCCGAGTCCGAGTTTGGCGTGCCGCTGTTGCTGACCCAACTCGTCAAGATTCTCCACTCCGAGAAGAGCGCCCAGAAGGTTCCCGACGGGATTATCGGCGCCGCCGCCACACTGCACGGCCGCGAGCTGATGCGGCAGGGGTTCTCCGTCTCTCAAGTCGTCCACGGCTATGGCGACGTCTGCCAGGCCATCACGGAGGTGGCGATGAGGGAGAGCATCCCCATCACCAACGACGAATTCCACACCCTGAACCGGTGCCTCGACGTGGCGATTGCGGAAGCGGTGACCGAGTTCACCCGGTTGGATACACAAGACACCTCGGCCGAACAAGGTGAACGCGCGAAAGAGAGCGCCAAGCAGATGCTCGCCGTCGTCGATACGGCGACCGTGGCCTTTGACGCCTTGAAGACCGGAACAGTAGCCCTCAACGGCAATACCAGCGCGGTGCTCGGCCACAGCCTCATGATGCTCAAGCGGCTCCTCGCCGTTACCGTGGAAGACATCCCGCTGGCCAGTACGAAGAAGCGGGAAGAGGCCGAGGCCAAAGCGTTGTCGGGCGTGACGACCTAGCGGCCCTCTCGGGTCAAAGGACGGAGCGCACTCGACACGAGGCTGCAAGTGCACTCGAACGACAGCTCGACCATGTGCTGTCTTCCCCGGCATGCCGGGCGCGTTGCGGCGTCCGAGCGAACGCTGGCTTCGGCGTAAGATGGATGTTGCCTGACTGTCGATGGATGATCATCTCGAATCGCTCGAAGACGAAAGCATAGAAATCATCCGGGAGGCGTGCGCGACAGCCACGAGTCCGGTCCTGATGTACTCGATCGGGAAGGATTCGTCGGTGCTGTTGCATCTGGCGCTCAAGGCGTTCGCGCCCGCCCCATTGCCATTTCCGCTCTTGCATGTTGATACCACCTGGAAGTTTCAGGCGATGTATCAGCATCGGCAGCGTGTGGTCGAACGATCGAACGTTCGGCTGATCGTGCATACCAATCAGGACGGGTTGGCATTGGGCATCAATCCGTTCACGCACGGATCCAGCTATTACACCGACGTCATGAAGACTCAGGCGCTGAAGCAGGCGCTTGACCGGCATGGGTTCGACGTGATTTTCGGTGGCGCCCGCCGTGACGAAGAGCGCTCGCGCGCGAAAGAGCGCATTGTCTCGGTGCGCACGGCCGGACACCGCTGGGATCCCAAGCGGCAGCGGCCAGAACTCTGGACGCTCTACAACACGCGCATCCAGCCGGGCGACACCTTGCGGGTCTTTCCCCTGTCCAATTGGACCGAGCTCGACATCTGGCACTACATCGCGCGCGAGCGCATCGAGATCGTCCCGCTCTACCTGGCGGCGCCTCGCCGTGTCGTATTCCGCCACGGCACCTGGCTGATGCTCGATGACGCACGCCTGGAGCTGGCCGCCGGCGAGTCCGCGGAGACGCGAGTCGTGCGGTTCCGCACGCTCGGTTGCTACCCGCTCAGCGGAGCGATCGAAAGCGACGCGACCAGCATCGACGAGATCATTCGGGAAACCATTCACGCCACCTCGTCGGAACGGCAAGGGCGGCTGATCGACAGCGACCAACCGGCGTCGATGGAGATCAAGAAGCAGGAAGGCTACTTCTGACCGCCCCCCTCCTGCGCTTCATCACCTGTGGCAGTGTGGACGATGGCAAGTCGACGCTGATTGGCCGGCTGCTGTACGACAGCCGTCGAGTATTCGATGATCAGTTGCAGGCGCTGCAGCGCGACTCGCGCCAGTTCGGCACGCAAGGCGAGGCGTTGGATTTTGCGCTGCTCCTCGATGGCCTGCAGGCCGAGCGCGAACAGGGCATCACCATTGACGTCGCCTATCGCTTCTTCGCGACCGACGCGCGATCGTTCATCGTCGCCGACACGCCCGGGCACGAACAGTACACGCGCAACATGGCGACCGGCGCGTCCACCGCGTCGCTGGCGGTCCTGCTGGTTGACGCCCGCAAAGGCATCCTCACGCAGACGCGGCGTCACACGCGCATTGTCACGATGTTCGGCGTCCGTCAGCTGGTGCTGGCCGTCAACAAGATCGATCTCGTCGACTTTTCGGAAACCGTCTTCACCGCGATCGTCGACGAGTTCACGAGTTTCGCCCGCGACTGCGGGGTCAGCGATCTGCTCGCCATTCCGACGTGCGCGACCGCCGGCGACAATGTCGTGGTCGCCAGTGATCGATTGCCGTGGTACGCGGGGCCAACGCTGCTGCAGGCGCTGGAACGGGCCCCCACCGCCGCCGAGGATGCCAGCCTCCCGTTCCGCCTTCCGGTCCAGTCCGTCAGCCGTCCGTCGCTGGATTTTCGCGGCTATTGCGGACGGGTCGCCAGCGGACGCATCCAGGTCGGCGACCAGATCCGCGTGCAGCCCTCCGGTCGCGTGACGACCGTGAAGCAGCTCCATGCTCGCCAGGCGAGTGGCGCGAGCGCCGGTGAATCGATTCTGCTCACGCTGGACGAGGAACTTGATATCAGCAGGGGCGATGTCCTCAGTGCGCCGGCGGCGCCGGCGGAAGTCGCCGATCAATTCGAGGCGACGCTGCTCTGGATGGGCGACCGCGAATTGTTGCCCGGGCGACCCTACTTCCTCAAGATCCACACCAAGGACGTGTCGGCGACCGTGACCGAGATCAAGTACCGGCTCGACGTGAACACCGGTGCGAAGCTGGCAGCGAAGTCACTGGCCCTGAACGAGATCGCGACGGTGAACCTGTCGACCGCGCAGCCGGTCGCGTTCGAGCCCTACGCCATCAATCGCCGCCTCGGTGCGTTCATTCTGGTCGACAAGCAGACCACCGACACGGTGGGGGCAGGGATGATTCAGCACGCCCTCCGCCGCTCGACGAACATCCAGTGGCAGCACCTCGACGTCAGCAAGGAGTCGAGAGCTGCACACAAGCACCAGCAACCGAAGTGCCTGTGGTTCACCGGCCTCTCGGGCTCCGGCAAGTCGACCATCGCCAACCTGGTCGAGCGGAAGCTGCTGGCCGAGGGCCGTCATACCTATCTGCTCGATGGTGACAATGTCCGGCACGGCTTGAATCGCGACCTCGGGTTCAGCGACGCCGATCGCGTGGAGAACATTCGTCGCGTCGCGGAAGTGGCGCGCCTGATGGTCGATGCCGGCCTGCTCGTGCTGGTGTCGTTCATTTCCCCATTTCGCTCGGAGCGGCGGCTGGCCAGGCAACTGATGGCGCCAGGCGAGTTTGTGGAGATCTTCGTCGACACGCCGCTCGAGGAATGTGAGCGCCGCGATCCCAAAGGCCTGTACGCCAAGGCGCGCCAGGGTCGGTTGAAGAACTTCACCGGCCTCGACAGCGCTTACGAGCGTCCGGAGGCTCCGGACCTCACCTTGAATACGGTCGAGCACGACGCCGAAACGTGCGCCGACGTGATCTGCCGATTTCTCGCCTGAGCGTTCATCACTTTCCGAAGAAACCCGGCAGGTCAGGACCCGTGTAGTAGCGAGTTGGCTTGGCGTCTTGAGGACGTAGACGATGGTCTGAGGGAATGACATGCCGCTTTGTGAGCAAAGCGGCTGCCGGACGGAATGTGGATTGACGAAATGGGGCAGCACTTGGCCTGCCATCCGAAGCTCATGTTCTGTGTTTGGGGGCCCACCGTCGCGCCTTCGGCGCTCTGGTGGGCATCCTTCGCCTGCATTCATGAGCGAAGGATGGTGGACCTGACCGGGATCGAACCGGTGACCTCATCAATGCCATTGATGCGCGCTCCCAACTGCGCTACAGGCCCCCTAGGGAAGAAGCTATCGTATCTCGGCTGGGCCGGCCGGATCAACCACTTGCCGCGCCGGGCTGGGATGCACGTCCGGCTGCGCGGCCTTGCGCGCGGCGCGTTCGGCCTGTTCCTTCGACATGCGGCGGCGACGCTTGAGGTTGGCCTGGTCAAGCGCAGAGACGGGCCAGGGCGGCGTTGCGGCAAGATTCGTCGCCAGCGCCTTGGTGGCCGGCGCCCCGTCGTTCAACAGCACTTCGGGCTGGACGTAGGTGCCAAGCACCAGATCCGCCAGCGGCAGGCCGTAGAACCCGGCAATGTTCATGTTGCACTTGTAGTTGGCGTGATGCGCCTGGTGAAACCCGTACAACTTGCGCCACATCGTCCCGAACACCGGGCCCTCGATCTTGCGCTTCCACCACGAATCGTACGGGGTGTGGTGGGCGACGTGAATCGTTTCGTACAAGTAATGCGCCAGGCTGATCGCGACGTAGCCGCCGATCAGGATCGGGAAGCCGGGAAACGAAAACGCCGACGGCAGGAAGAAAATCGTCAAGAACCCCATGAACGCCAGCAACGCATAGGGCGGGAACGTCGCGAACTCGTCGTGTTCCTGATCCTCAATCGGATAGGCGCTTTGCACCTTGTCATCAATGAACCGAATCGAGGTCAGCTTGTGGTGCGCCAGGTGGCTGAAGCTGAGTTTGCCGAGAAAGCTCACGGAGTTGGCGTGCAGCAGGTAGCGGTGGAAAAAATACTCGCCGAAACAAAACACCAGGCTGCAGGCCAGCGTCGTCAGGACGATTGCGATCGGGCCGGCCGAGACCTGGGCATCCCACGTCGGACGGAAAAATGTACGGATGATCAGGAACGCCGCCAGCGGATGCAGGGCGATGAAGACCGTGAACATCGGCAGCGACAACGAGTTGGTCTTGCGACTCTCGAACGAGAGGAAGTTCAGGCTCGGTATTGTCATAGTCAGATTACGGGCGCGGAGGCTCCAGGAAATGGCGTCAGATCACCGTCCATCATATGCCGAGTGGCGATTCATTCACTGATAAGATTGGGGCTGGTTTCCCTGTGAACGACATCGATCGCACCCTGCTCCGCGAACTCCGAACCTGCCTGCTGCACCTGCATAAAACGCTGCTCGACTGGCAGCGTGCCGACTACGAACAGGACCACGGGCCGATGGGCACCACCCAGTTGCTGCAGGTCATCTTCAGTGACGAGGCGTTTACCTGGCTCCGGCCCATGTCGGGCCTGATTGTCAGCATCGACGAGGCGCTGGGAGCCAAGCTGCCAGCATCGCCGGCCCTCGCGCCACTGGTCGCCCAGGCCAGAGAACTGGCCTCACCAACGGCCGGCACCCCGTACGCGTTGCGCTACCATGCCGCGCTTCAGGAATTGCCAGACGCCGTCCTGGCGCATCGCGACCTGGTCACGCTGCTCAAGCTCCAGAATCCCCAGGCCAGCGCCTAAGGCGCGACCCGCACCTCGGTGCGCGGACTGGTCACGGTTACCGCCTGTTCCACCGTCCGTCCCTCGAACGTCACCAGGAGCCGATACGCGCCGGCCGGGATGCCGCTGAACCCAAAGTCTCCGCGGTCGTCACTGATTGTCGCCAGCGGGCCATCGGCCGCGACCAGCGTCGCCTGCATGCCCGGATGCTCGCTGCACGCCACGTCGTACTGCCCAACCCGGTCGAAAGTGTGGACGTACTTCTGCTGCGGATCCGTCTCGACGTCAAACATGGTGGCGCCGGTGCCACGACGATGAACGTTGACGTTGTGACCGAGGTTGTCGGTGTTGCGAAACTCCACGGGCTGACCGACGCGGACATACAGCGTGACGGGCACGAACTGCTTGGCGTATTGGTCCATCACGGCCGGACCCTCGGGCATCGGCACCTGCGCGCCGCCTGGCAACAACGAGACCACGGCGCCCGGCGCCACGGTCCCGGTCACCTCGGCGATGTTGGTTGTGGCCGGCGCCGGTGTCGAGGCCGGCGCGGCTGGTGCGCTACAGCCAACTGCTGCCACGCACGCGATCATGAGCGCGCCGAACCTGATCATGGCCGTGATACTACAATGAGTTCGGTTGCGCGGTGGGGCTCGGGCTTCGCTCTCGTCGGGCTCGGCTTCGCCTTCGTCGGGCTCGCCAACCCTCGTAGGGTCCTACGAATGAAGCAAGCCCAGGAGCGAAGCGACCCCCACGAGGCGGCGCCCTGTCCGAAGCGCCGGAGGCGCGAAGGTGGAAGCGAGCCCCATGATCATTCACCTCATTGACGGCACCTTTGAACTGTTCCGGCACTTCTACGCCGTCCCGTCCGCCCACGATCGCACTGGCATGGAGGTGGGGGCCGTGCGCGGCGTGCTCGCGTCAATCCGAGGCATGGTCAACGGTGGTGCATCCCATGTCGGCGTCGCGACGGATCACGTGATCGAGTCGTTCCGCAACGACCTCTACCCTGGCTACAAGACCGGCGAGGGCATTGAGCCGGCGCTGTGGGCCCAGTTCCCCCTGCTCGAAGAAACGCTGACGGCCTACGGCGTGCGCGTGTGGCCGATGATCGAGTTCGAAGCCGATGATGCGCTCGGCGCGGCGGCGGTGAAGGCGGCGAAGGATCCTCGTGTGACGCAGGTCCGCATTTGCACACCCGACAAGGATCTCTCTCAATGCGTCAGCGGCACGCGCATTGTCCAGGAAGACCGCCTGCGGCGCGCGATTCGCGACGAAGCCGGCGTGATCGCGAAGTTCGGCGTGCCGCCCGCGTCGATTCCCGACTACCTGGCGCTGGTCGGTGACACCTCTGACGGCTACCCAGGCCTGCAAGGCTGGGGCGCCAAGTCAGCCGCGCTGGTACTCGCAAAGTACGGACACCTCGAGAACATTCCCGAGGATGGGACGACGTGGGGGGTGAATGTGAGGGCGGGATCGCTGGCGGCCACGCTGAAGCGCGATCGGCACCTGGCGTTGTTGTTCCGCGACATTGCAACCATCCGTCTCGACGTGCCGGTGTTCGAGTCGATCGATGAGCTGGAGTACCAGGGGCCGACGCCGGCCTTCGCGGCCATCAAGGAGCGCCTCGACTCAGCGAAGTCAGTCGAGGGCGACACCAAGCGGAGGTAAAGTGAACTCAGGATGGCTCTCTACCTCGGCCTTGAGGCCAGCACGCAGAGCCTGAGCGCGATCGTCATCGAAGTCGAGGGCGACCTCCGGCGCATCGTCTTTGCCCATTCGCTGAGTTTCGACCGCGATCTTCCGGACTACGAAACTGCGGGCGGAGCCGTCGGTGGCCGTCAGCCGGGCGAGCAGCTCGCCTCGCCCATCATGTGGGCCGATGCGCTGGACCGCATGATGTCGATGCTGGCCTGCGACGCCAGCGTCGACATCCGCCGTATCCGCGGCATCTCTGGCGCCGCGCAACCGTCCTGCGTCTACTTGAACCGGCGCGCGCGAGACGCCTGGCGCGAACTGGCCCATGATCAGCCGCTGGCCCCGCAACTGGCCGGCACCTTCGCGCGTGAGTTGTCCCGGGTGTCGACCGGTCAGCCTGGTCAGGACGACATCCGCGCCTTTCACCTGGGTCAACCGGGCGCGTATGCTGCGTCCACCCGCATTCACCTCGCCAGCTCGTTTCTGGCGTCACTGCTGATCGCTGCGGATGCCCCGGTCGATCCCGGTGACGGATGGAGCACCAACCTGATGGACCTCAACACCTCGACCTGGTCCACCGCCACGCTCGAAGCCACCGCGCCTGGTGTCATTCTCAAGCTGCCTGACATCCGCCCGTCGTTCACGATTGCCGGGCCGCTCGGCCGCTATTGGCGGGACCGCTACTCGTTTCCGCCGGCGCAGGTCGTCACCTGGAGCGGCCAGATTCCCAGCATGCAGATTGGCACCGGCATCGTGAGTGAGGGCCATCTCGCGGCAGTGTTCGGCACCAGTGACACGCTGATGGCGCTCAGCGCCGCGCCGCGGGTCGCGGCCTCGCAGGCGTTCGCGTCGCCGATGGGTGGCGTCGTCAACCTCCTGTGCTTTCGTAACGGCGCACTGACACGCGATTGGGTGCGCCTGGCGCATCGACTTGATTGGGATGGTTTTGCCGCGGCGCTTGATCGCACGCCGCCCGGTAATGATGGCGCCTTGATGCTGCCCTGGCTCGAAGCCGAGATCACGCCGCGTGTCGATCTCGCCGGCCTGCGTCGATTTGCCTATGACGGCCGCGATGCCTCCCAGGATGTTCGTGCCGTCGTTGAGGGTCAGATGATGGCCATGGCGAACCATGCAGCCGCGATCACCGACGACCTCGAGACCATTGTCGCGACCGGCAGCACGGCCGCCAACGATCCGGTGATGCAGGTGATGGCCGACGTCTTTGGCGTACCGGTCGACCGGCTGTACCTGGACGAGGTGGCGGGACTGGGCGCGGCGCTGCGGGCACTGCACGCCGACCGGCTGGCGAGTGGCGAGCCCCTGGCCTGGCAGAGCGTGGTGAAGGAGTTCACCGAGCCGCGGAGCATCGATCGCGTGTCGCCGCGACCCGAATACGGCGATTGCTATCGCGACCTGCGGCGTCGCTATGCCGAGGTCGAACGGCTGCATCAGGGTCGCGCGCCGATTGGCTGATCTCGAGTGAACGTCATCGCAAGGTAAACTCCTTCGCGCAATCGCAGAGGGTGCCGTCATGAGATTTTCGCGCAGCGAGTTCTTTCAACTGGTGGCCGGGGGTTCAGCATGGCTCGTATCGTCCGGGTTCGCCCAGAGGATTCAGCTGGCGGTCGCCGACACGGCGCGCCCGCTGCCGCTGACGGCCGTGCGTCTGACCGGCGGTCCGCTCAAGCACGCGCAGGATCTCGATGCCAGGTATCTGCTGTCGCTGGAACCCGATCGCATGCTGGCCTTCTACCGCAAGCTGGCCGGGCTGACACCGAAAGCCGAGGGCTACACCGGCTGGGACGCCGACGGCCGCCAACTGACCGGGCACATTGCCGGCCACTACCTGTCGGCGGTCAGCCTGATGTTTGCCGCCACCGGCGATGCCCGCTTCAAGCAACGCGCCGACTACCTCGTCAGCGAGCTGAAGGTGGTGCAAGACGCCAACGGTGACGGGTTTGCCGGTGCGCTGCAGGGCGTGAAGACCGCCTTTGCCGAGGTCTCGAAGGGCACCATACGGTCCGCCAACTTTGATCTGAATGGATTGTGGTCGCCGTGGTACACGCTGCACAAGACCTATGCCGGCTTGCGCGATGCCTATCGGCACACCGGCAATCAGACGGCGTTGGCCGTCGAGGTGAAGTTTGCCGAATGGGCCGCGTCGTACCTTTTGCCCATGGATGACGCGACGGTGCAGCGCATGCTGGCTACCGAGTTTGGTGGCATGAACGAGATGATGGCGGATCTCTACGCCGACACCGGCGACCGGCGCTGGCTCGATCTGTCCTACAAGTTCGAACACCAGGCGGTGATGGACCCGTTGAAGAACGGCCAGGATCCGCTGAGTAGTCTTCACGGCAACACGCAGGTGCCCAAGGCCATCGGCTCGGCCGCGCGCTATGCCTATGCCGGCGATCGGACCGACCGCGCCGCCGCCACCACGTTCTGGGATCGCGTCGTCGATCACCACACGTTTGCGACTGGCGGCCACGGGAAGGATGAGTACTTCCGCGAGCCCGATCTGCTGGGCAACATCACCGAGGGCCGGACCGCCGAGACCTGCAACGTCTACAACATGCTGAAGCTGACGCGGAAGCTGTTCGCGCTGCAGCCCGACATTCGCTTTGCCGAGTTCCACGAGCGGGCCTTGTTCAATCACATTCTTGGCTCGATGGATAGCGAGGACGGGGCGACCTGTTACATGGTGCCGGTCGGTTCCGCAGTGCGCCGTGAGTATGCGGACATGCAGCGCAGCTTCACCTGCTGTGTCGGCACCGGCATGGAAAGCCACGCGCTTCACGGCTTGGGGCTCTACTACGAGACCGGCGACAAGCTGTTCGTCAACCTGTACGCGCCATCCACGGCGCAGTGGGAAGCCGCAGGTGTGAAGCTGCAGATGGCCACCGGCTTCCCTGAAGGCGACGCGGCGATGATGACGTTCGAGGTGAGAGCGCCGCGGGAGTTCACGCTGGCCCTGCGGCGGCCGTCGTGGGCGGGCGCGGGCTTTACCGTGCGCGTCAACGCCGAGGCCCTGGCCAAGCTGCCGCCTGCCGGTTCCTACGTGGAGATTCGCCGCACCTGGCAGACCGGCGATACCGTCACCCTCGCCATGCCCAAGACCTTGCGGTTCGAACGGCTGGCTGATCCCAGCAAGAAGGGCGTCGTGATGTGGGGACCGCTGGTGCTCGCCGGCGACCTGGGGCCGGCGCCGCGCCGCCGCGATGATGGTGATGGCGACGGTGTCCGCTCCCAGCCACCAGAGCCGCCGTCGCTCGTGACCGAGCGGCCGGTGATTGAACTGCTGACGCCAGTTGCGGGCAAGCCCGGAACCTTCTTCGCGGCGGGCATTGCCCGTACGCCGTCAGGCGCGTTTGCGCGCGATGTCGAGTTCCGCCCGTTCTACGGTGTCCATCGCCGGTTGTATTCGGCGTACTGGGACCTGCTGACGCCGATCGAGTTTGGCGCGAAGGTCGCTGAACTGGATGCCGAACGTCAGAAGCACGCGGCGCTCGAGGCCGCGACCATGGCCGCGTTGGCGACGATCGAGCCGGCGGCAGAGAAGCCGTTCAATCAGCGCGGTGAGGAATCAACCATCGTCCGCAACGACGGCCGACCGGGACGCCGAGCCATGAAGTGGTTTTCGTACGACCTGCCCGTCGACGGCACCAGCCCGGTCTCGGTGGTGGTGACCTACAACAGCGACAACCGGCGCGCGAGAACGTTCGACATCCTGGTGGACGAGGCGCGGATCGGCAACGGCATCATCCCGCAAAGCAGTGTGGCGAAGTTCTACAACATGCACTATCGCGTGCCGCCGCTGCTGACCAACGGCCGGACGTCGATCACCGTGCGCTTCGTCGCCACCAACGGCAACGAAACGGCCGCGGTGTTCGCCATTCGCACCATTCGCGCGCAGGGAGCGTAGAATCCAGCCATGAACGCAATCAATCGACGCGAACTGTTACAGATGACCGCTGCCCTGGCTGCCGCTGGCGCGGTGGGGAAGCCCGCCTTCGCCGCGGGCGTCGGTCGCCAGGCCGCGTCCGAGAATCCGGGCAACACGCTGCGGTTCTTCCCCGGCTTCAAGGCCGCGCGGGTGAAGACCTCCGGCGCCGAGATCAACCTGGTGCACGCTGGCTCGGGCCCGCCGCTGCTGCTGATGCACGGTGCCCCGCAAACGCACGTCTCGATGCGATTGATTGCGCCGGAATTGGCCAAAGACTACACGGTGATCGTGCCCGACCTGCGCGGCTACGGCGATAGCAGCAAGCCGGCGGATGGTGAGAACCACGCCAACTACTCGAAACGCGCCATGGCGCTCGACCAGGTCGAGGTGATGAAGAGCTTCGGCTTCGACAAGTTTGCCGTGGTTGGTCACGATCGTGGTGGGCGGGTCGGCCATCGCATGGCGCTCGATCATGCCGGCCAGGTGACGCGGCTGGTGGTGCTCGACATCATTCCCACTCACTACCTCTACACGCATGTCACCATCGACTTCATCCAGTCGTACTTCCACTGGTTCAATAACGTGCGGCCCGCGCCAGGGCCGGAGAACGATTTGAAGGCGCAGTACGAGGCGCAGAAGGCGCGCGCCACCACCGAGAGCCAGATTGAGTACCTGCGGACGTCGAGCCAGCCCGAGAACATTCACGCCCAGTGCGAGGACTACCGCGCCGGCGCGTCGATCGATCTCAAGCACGACGAAGCCGACCTCAGCAGGAAGGTGGCCTGTCCGTTGATGACGTTGTGGGGCCTGAAGGGGCCCATGGGGCGCATCTACGACGTGCTGGCGATCTGGCAAGATCGCGGCGTCAACGTCACCGGCAAGGGCCTGCCCGGCGGCCACAACCTGCAGGAAGACGTGCCGGCTGAGGTCTTGGCCGAGCTGCGCCCGTTTCTGCAGGCATAACGGAATCTGAAGCAGGTTCCTTTTCAGTACTCGCTGAAGATGCGCTGAATCTCGTTGCGGTCGTTCGTCCTGGTCAGCGCGAGCATCAACAACACGCGCGCCTTGACCGGCGTGTGATCCTCGCCGGCGACGCTGAACTGCCGGCGCCGCCGTTGCGCCTCGGTGGCGTTGGCCATGGCGGCGGCCGGAACGTCGCCGCGCGGGGGCGCAATGCGCCCGCTGCCCGCGCGGGTGCTGTTGACGATGAACACGCCCTTCTCGGCGGCGTAGGCCAGCCCCTCTTGCTGCGTGCCACTCGTGGCGCCGGCCCCAGCCACGGCCATGACGATGCCCTTGGCGCCACTGTCGACGGCGGCCTTGATCAAGTCGCCCGGCGCGCCTTGGTAGACCATGATCACGTCGACGCGCGGCAGTTCGGTGACCTTCGACAGATCAAACTCGACGCGTTCGTTGGTGCGCTGCGTGATCTGGCTGAAGAACACCACGCGATCGCGATCGACCACACCCAGCTGGCCATATTCGCGGCTGCGGAACGTCTGCAGGCGCAGGGCGTCGGTCTTGGTGACGTTGCGGGCGGAGTTGATCTCATCGTTCAACACCACCAGCGCACCCTTGTTGCGGGCCGCCGGGTCGGCCGCTACGCGCACGCCCTCCAGCAGGTTGGCGGCGCCCTCGTAGCCAAGCGTGCTCGGGTTACGCATCGATCCCACCACCACCACGGGCCGGGGATCCTTCACGGTCAGGTGCAGGAAGAACGCGGTCTCTTCCAGGGTGTCGGTGCCGCTCGTGACGACGACGCCGGCAAGGTCTTTTTCGGTCGCGTACAGGTCGTTGATGCGCTTGGCGAGGCCCAGCCACTGCTTCAGGGTCAGCTCGCTGCTGGCGACGTTGGCGAACTGCTCGACGGTGAGGCGCGCATAGCGGTCGACACCCGGCATCGACTTGGCCAGGTCTTCGGCGGTCAGCCGTCCGCCGTCGCGGTTGGAGATGGTGCCTCCGGTGGCGACGAAATGGACGCGGGGGAGCGAGGCGGCGGGCACCGGCTGGGCGGCCGGAGCGGCCGGCTGCGCGAACAGCGGCGAAGGGCCGGCCAGGTGGAGGCACAGCAGGGCGATCGCCAACAGCACTGTCGGACGGAGGACAAGTCGAGTCATGTGGGCCTGATTATGTATTGGCTGGGGCCACGCCGGACACCAGAGATAGCCAGTTACTGAGCTCGCGGGCGGCGGCTTCAGGGGTCTTGCCGTAAAACGGCATCATCGAGGTCTGGAGGCCCGGCCGGCGGACAATCTGGGCGCGCCAGCGCTCGGCGGACACCGGCGAAACTTCAATCTGGTATGTACGACCAGCGATCTGTTCTTCGAAAAGTTGATTGGCCACGTGAGAGGAGACGATTGTATGTCGTTCGTGAAACGGATCAAGCGAAGGGCGGCGCGAAAGCGGCTGCTGGTGGGGTTTGGGCGGCTGAATCAGAGGCATATTGGGGCCGACTTTATTTTCCGTGTCGCGTCATCCACAGTTTTTCGACCGTTCGTCCACAGGTTTTCCACAAGGCGCTAAACTAGCGGCACCGGTGTTCGTCCGTTCCTTCATTTTTCTTGTCGTCGTTCTCTGCCCGGCGGCCGCGTTGGCACAGATTCCCGCGAGCCGCGTGCTCTTCCGTGTCTTTTTGTCGGACGGCCGGGTGTTGGCCAGCTACGGTGAGTGGGCGCGCGTCGACGATCGCGTCATCTTCTCGATCCCCACGCGACTGGCCAGCGATCCCGTTGAATTGCATCTGGTCAACATCGCGGCCAGCCGTGTCGATTGGCCCCGGACCGAGCTCTACGCCGACTCCGTACGGGCGGCGGCATATGCGGACACGCGTGGCGAGGCCGAGTTCGCCGCCTTCAGCGCGGAAGCGGCGGCGGCCCTGAATCAGGTCGCCCAGATTAACGAGCCGCGTCCGCGCCTTCAGGCAGCCGAACGCGCGCGCCAGGCGCTGGCCGACTGGCCCGCCTCGCACTACGGCTACCGCATCGGCGAGGTGCGCCAGGCGATTGGTGTGCTGGACGAGGTGATCTCGCAGTTGCGTGTGTCGCTCGGCCAGACCCGCTTCGATTTGTCCTTGAGCGCGCCGCTCGTCGAGCCGCCACCACCCCCCCTGCCGCCGCCATCAGACGCGGAACTGGTCGAACAGCTGGTCGCCTCGGCCTCCCTCGCCGAATCGCCAGTGGAGCGGTTGACGCTGCTGCAGTCGGTGATGCGGGTTCTGGATCGCGCGGTTGGGATGTTGCCCGACTCCTGGGCCGATCGCGTGCGCCGCAGCGTTTCCGGTGACCTCGAGCAAGAACAGAAGGTGGCCCGCGCGTGGGCCATGCTGCGTCAGCGCAGTCTTGAGACGGCCGCGCGGCTGTCGAATCGCGGCACGGCCGTCGAGTTCGAGCGGCTGCGGGAACAGGTCAGGCAAGAGGCGCGCATATTGGGCGGCGGTGATTCCGGCGACATCGCGGCCTTGCTCTCCACCATCGATGTTCATGCTGCGGGCGTGCAGATCCGCAGCGCCAAGGACGACTGGGGCAAGCGCGAGCCGGCCTTTCGTCAGTATCGCCGCGCCACCAACGGGTCGTTCAACGCCTTTCGCGATGCGACGGCCAGCCTTGAGCAGATTCGCCTGATGACCGGTCCGCCGCAGCATGCGCTGCCATTGGCCGTGAAGCAGCTGTCGGCCGCAGGCCGAAAGCTGGGCAAGGTGCTACCGCCCACCGAGCTCGTGGCCGGCCACACGCTCGTCCAGAGTGCGTGGCAGCTCGCCGAGAGCGCGCTGCAGATGCGCAACGATGGCGTCGCTCGCAACAGCGCCGACCTGGTCCAACGCGCCTCGTCCGCGGCGGCCGGTGCCTTGATGCTGTACAGCCGCGCCCGCGCCGATTTGACGGCGGCGATGGCGCCACCGGCCCAGTGATTACCCCTCGTCGCACGCGGCTGCTGCGGGCGGCCGACCTGGCCGGCTTTCGCGCCCACCTGGTGGCCATCGCGCGTGACCTGGCCGTCACCGGTGACAGCTTTATCCTGGTGCCCACCCGCGCGGCCGGCGAGCAGCTGCGGCGCTTGCTGGCCAGCCGGCTTGGCGCGCTGCCGGTGGTGCCGACCATTGGCACCCGTGGTGATCTCTACGAGCTGCTGCTCAACCGCTGGTCTCCTGATGCGCGCACGCTCTCTGGATTCGAACGGGAAGCCCTGATTGCCGCTGCGGCGCGCGAGGCCGAAGAGGCCGGCCTGCCGCCGCCGTTTCACGTGCGACCGGCGCTGGTCGCCGAAATGCTGGCGCTCTACGACTACGTCCGCCGCCTGCATCGCACGGTCGACGACTTCGACCGGCTGCTCACCAACGAACTTGAACCGGCCGCCGATTCGGATCGGGGCGCTGCGCAACTGCTGGAGCAAACGCGGTTCCTGTCGGCGACTTTTCGCGGCTACGAGGCGCGGGTCCTCGAGAGTCAGGCCCTCGACGAGCATGCCGCGCGACTGCGGCTGATCGACGGCGTCGCCGCAAAGCCGCTTCGGCACATTGCCATCACCGTCGGCGATCGCCCACTCGATCCCGAGGGCCTGTGGCCGGCCGACGTGGCGCTGCTGACCAGCATCAGCGGTCTCGACGCCATCGATATTCTCGCCACCGATGGTCCGCTCGAGGCTGGTTACCTCGACCGCTTGCGCCTGGCGTTCGTCGGCATCGACGAGATCGCCTCACCACCGCCGGTGCCATCGCCAGCGATTGTGGTGCCCGCGGGCGCCAGCGGCGAGCTGCCATTCGTGCTGGAATATCGCGATCGCGAGGAAGAGCTCGAGGGCGTGGCCCGGCGCCTGAAGGCGGATCGGCGCTCGGGTCGCGCCGTGCAGCTTGAGAAGACCGCGCTGGTGGTGGCCCGGCCCCTGCCCTACCTCTATCTGGCCCGCGATGTCTTCCAGGGCGCCGGCGTGCCGTTCGAGGCCCTCGATACGCTGCCGCTGGCGGCCGAGCCCTATGCCGCGGCGGTGGATATTGCCATGGAGTGCGTGGCCGCTGGCTTCACGCGCCGCGCGCTGGTGGCCCTGCTGCGGTCGCCGCATTTTCGCTTTGCGGTGGACGACACCGAGATCACGCGCGAATCGATCGCGTCGCTTGATGTGACGCTCGCCGAGCAGCGCTACCTGGGTGGTCTCGACCGCCTCGCGTCGCTCGCTGACGCTAGCAACGGCGCGGCCCAACCGGCGTATCGGGCCGCCTTCGCCGCCGCCTCGCAGTTGGCGCCGTTGGCGGATGCGCAGCCACTGGTTGAGCAGGTTGATTTGCTGCGCGCGTTTCTCGATGCTCACGATCGTCCGCAGCCCGAGAATGAGCGCCGCGATCGGGTCCGCGCCGCCGTGAGTCTCGCCCTCTCCGGCCTCGGCGATGCCTACCGTCGTCACGATCCCGGCGCGACTGGCAGCGTGACCGACCTGTCCGCGGCCGTCCGCCGCTGGTTAGGTGCCCAGACGTTCGCCCTCCGCACCGGCGAAGGCGGCCTGCAGATTGTCGATGCCCAGTCCGCGCGGTTCGCCGATTTTGACGATGTGCAGGTGATGGGGCTGGTGGAAGGCGAGTGGCCCGAGCGCCCGCGGCGTAACGTGTTCTATCCGCAATCGCTGCTCGCGCAGCTGGAGCCGACGCGGCCGGATCGCGTGGCGATTCACCAGGAACGCGACCTCGTGCGCTTGGCGCGTGCCTCGTTCCGCGACTTGTTGATGTCGGCGCGCGTGCGCGTGCGGGTCTCGACCTTTGCCCTCGAAGCCGACGCGGTGGTGGAGCCCTCGTCGTTCCTCGACGACTTGCCGTCGTTTGGCCTGTCGCGCGAGGTCTCGACGCTTGATCCGTCGGTCCGCGTGTTTGCCTATGAAGCGCTCGCGGCGAACGCCGTGCCCGCGGGGGCCATGCCAGAGCGGGTGACGCGTTGGGCACAGGTGCGAGCGGGCGGCGCCGATCGCGGGCGCGCGCGGTTCGAAGGCGAGGCGGGGCCATGGGTGTTGCCGCGCGTCAGCGTGAGCCGCCTCGAGCGCTATTTGAAGTGCCCGTTCCAGTTTTACGTCGCGAACGTCCTGCAAGTGGATGAGGAGCCTGAAGACGAGGTCATGCGCTCGCCACTGGTGCGCGGCCGCTTCCTGCACGAGCTGTTCGAGACGTTCTTCCACGAGTGGCAGGGGCGTGGCCGTGGCCGCATCACCGCGGCGACCATGACCGAAGCGCGCGAGTTGTTCGTCGAGGTGTGCGAGCCGGCGCTGGCCTCGCTGCCGGCGGCCGAAGCCGGCCTCGAACGCGCGCGGCTATTGGGCTCGGCGGTTGGCTCGGGCATTGCCGATCGGGTGTTCGCCATGGAGGCCGAGCGCGGCGTCGAGATTCGCCAGCGGTTGATGGAGTATGAGCTCGATGGCGAGTTCACCTTCACCGGGGAGGATGGCGCCAGCCGGCGCGTGCGCCTGCGCGCCAAGATCGATCGCGTCGACGTGCTGGCGGATGGCACCTTCCGGCTGATCGATTACAAGACCAAGTACGTGCCCGACCGGCGCGTCGCCCTGCAACTGCCGATCTACAGCGCGGGGGTGCGCGCCCGGCTGTCGGCCGAACGCGGCGTCGACCTCACCGCCAGCGAAGCGATGTACCTGTCGTTCGAGGGGCCGCAGGCAGTCGTGCCGCTCGAAGAGCGCGGCAAGACGTTCACGGAGCTGGTGACCAGTGCGGAACACCGCCTGGTACAGGCGCTCGACGACATTGCCGCCGGCCACTATCCGCCGCGTCCCGATGCCCGCAACCTGTGCGGCATGTGCGCGTTCGTGGCGGTGTGCCGCACTCCGGGCGGCCTGCCTGAATCATCAGGGACCGCCGATGACTGAGCAGCCGCGCTTCCTGTTCGAGGAAGAGGAGACCGCCGACGCGCGCGCCCGGCGGCTGGCGGTCGATCCCGCCCGCAACGTTGCGCTCGAAGCCTCGGCCGGCACCGGGAAGACCCGCGTGCTCGTGGACCGCTACGTGCGGCTGCTTGAGGTCGGGGTGGCGCCACGCAACATTCTCGCCATCACCTTTACCCGCAAGGCCGCGGCCGAAATGCGGCAGCGGGTGATGGCCACGTTGCGCGAGCGCCATCGCCTGGGCGGCCTGACCGGCGATCGCTGGCGCGAGATCCGCGACGCGTTCGGCGATATCTCGATCAGCACCATCGACGCCTTCTGTCTGTCGCTGCTGCACGAGTTCCCGCTCGAGGCCGGCATCGATCCGGGTTTCGACCTGGCTGACGAAACCGAGACGCCGCGATTCGTGGAGTCATCGCTGGACCGCGCGTTGAGCATTGGCCGCGCGGTGTCGCTGACCGATTCCGACGTGGCGCTGCTGTTCACTGAACTGGGCGAGCCGCGGCTGCGCAAGGGCCTGGCCGCACTGCTGGACCGGCGGCTGGTGGCGTGGGACGCGCTCAACCGCTTTCTGCGCGGCCGCGACGTCACGGCCGATCAGGCGTGCCTCCGACTGTTGCAGGCGTTGCGCGCGGCGGTGTCGTCGACGGGTGGCGCGCCGGCGTTTCGCCTGCCCGGTCCGCTGGCACCGGGTTTTGACCTGGTCGCGCACGACGTCGACCTGATCATGACAGAGCCGCCACCGCCACCGGCCCTGCTGCGCGGCGCGCTGGATCGCCTGGTCGACCTCGTCCTGACCAAAGACGGCGAGCCGCGCAAGCGACTGAAGCACAAGAAGGCCGACTATCGATCCGCCGCTGACTACGAACGACATAAGGCGGTGGTGTTCGGCCTGGGGCCACACCTCGAATCGGCGAGGGCGGCGTTCCGGCGCGACCTCAACATCGTGCTGGCGCGCGGCGTGCGACGCCTGTTTGCGATGGCCCAGGACGAGTATCGGCGCACACTCGACAAGCACGGTGTGCTCGACTTTCCCGATCTGCTCGAACGCACGCTGAAGCTGTTGGGGCAGATGGAGGAGTTCTCGCGCAGCCGCTACCGGTTGGAATCACGGTACGAGCACGTGCTGGTCGACGAGTTCCAGGACACCAGCCGCGCGCAATGGCAGTTGGTGCGCGAGCTGGTGCGCGCCTGGGCGGCCGGCGAGGGCATGGCGCACGGCCCTATCCCCCCCTCCATCTTCATCGTCGGGGACCGCAAGCAATCGATCTACGGATTTCGTGATGCGGAGGTGACGGTGCTTGATGCTGCCGGCCGCTTCATCGAGGCGCTGCGACCCGAGGCGCCGGCACGCGCCGCGATCACCCGCAGCTATCGCTCGGTGCAGGAGCTGTTGGCATTCGTGAACGACGTGTTCGTTGATGTAGGGAAGGCGTCCGATCGGCCCGATGCGTTCCGCTACACGGAAAACGACGCGTTTCCGACGATCGAGGATCACGTGCGGGACGCCGACGCGATCAACATCGTGGTGAGCGACAGCGATGCGGCGCAGGCGGAGTCGGTCGCCGACGAAATTGCGCGGTTGTTGATCGATGGCGCGATGGTGCGCGACCGCCAGACCGGCGTGCGGCGAGCCATGGCGCCCGGCGACGTCGGCATCCTGTTCCGGACCCGTGAGGGGCACACGCTGTTCGAAGCGGCACTGGGTCGCCGCGGCGTGCCGTACTACGTTTACAAGGGCCTGGGGTTCTTCGACGCCGACGAGGTCAAGGACGTGCTGGCGGTGGTGGCCTATCTTGCCGACCCGGGATCGAACCTGCGCGCCGCCGCCTTCCTGCGTTCACGCCTTGTGCGGCTGTCGGACGAGGCGCTGAAATGGCTGGCGCCGGCGATTGCCACCTCGCTGACGTCTGCCGAGCTGCCAGCGGCGGTCGATCGGCTGCAGCCTGACGATCGCGACCGGCTGGCGATGGCGCGCGAAAGCGTGGGCGGGTGGATTGCGATGGCCGACCAGCTGCCGCCGGCCGAAGTCGTGGATCGCGTGCTGGCGGAATCGGCCTACGCCGTTGAGATTGGCGGTACCGGCTTCGCGCAAGCCCGCGAGAACCTGAAGAAGGTGCGCGGGTTGATCCGCCGGATTCAGAACCGTGGCTACGCCACGCTGGGACGCCTGTCCGACTATTTTGCCGAGCTGGTCGCCGGCGGCGATGAGTCGAACGCCATCATCGATGCGGCCGACGCGGTCAACCTGATGACCGTGCATGCCGCCAAAGGCTTGGAATTCCCGGTCGTCTTCGTCGTGAACATCGGCAAGGGCAGTGGTGGTGGCCGCGACGACATCCGGGTGGTGGCGCCGCCGTACCTGGACGATGACGCGGAGGTCGGTGAGGCGTCGGTCAGCGTGAGCGATCACGAAAGCGACAGCGACCGCGACAGTGAAGCGAAGGACCGGGAAGAAACCAAGCGGCTTCTGTATGTGGCGCTGACTCGCGCGCGTGACCGGCTGTATCTGTCGGGAACGGTCGCCGGGGGCAAGCTCGTCCTTCAGCGCGGCTCGCTGGGCCGCATCCTGCCAGATGGCCTGATGATGGCGGCGGCCATGGGAACGGACCCCGAATTGAGGTGGCAGGGTCAGTCTGCGGCACACCGAATTCGTCGCATTCCGGCGGCCGGCGACGTGCCTCGGGTCTGGCGTCCGTCGCTCGCCACGCGCGAAAGATTGGTCGACCTCACACCATTCGAGGCACAGAAGGCCCCCAAAGTCGTGAAAGCGCCCTAGGGTGGGCCGATTTGCGTTGCGTTAGGCCGAAGGCATCCCATACAATTTTGATGGATCAAGGAGCGTATTTACGTGCCACTGACGTGTTCGGCCTGCGGGAACACCCGCAAATTTCTCGTGAAAACGCTGCAGATGCACGTGGTGCAGCTCGACGACACCCGGGTTGAGGTTTCGGAAGAAAGCAAACCCGGCGTGATCGAAGTGCTGTGCGACGAGTGCGAAACAGCGCTCAACTTCGAGGAAGTCGAGGACTCCATCCGCAAGGAAGTGCTCCTCACCCTCGGCGCCCGCTAGCGTTACCCACCCGCGACAGCCGCGCACGGCGCGGCTAGTCGCTGGCCTCCGCATCTTCGAAATAGTCGCACTCCGGACAGATCCATTCGCGAACGGCGGTCTTCACTACTTGTGAGGTGCCCGGCACGCGGGTGATGGTTTCTCGCGTCACCAGGCGCATGAACTCGCTGCACATCGGACACTCCTTCGCCATCCGCGCATCGTAGTTGCGCCGCTTGGTCTTGACAACCCTTCGACCCAACCCTATCGTACGACCAAGGTGTTTCGTCCGCATCGCTTCGGCTCATCGCGCCTCGCGCTGGAAACGCTCGTCCCTCACGAGCGCGCGTATCGGCGCTCGCTCAGCGATGAAGTGGCCATCGACTTTCCCTCGTCGCAGGCGGCGATCGAGTTATTCCGCCGCGATCATGGCGAACCGGCCGGGGTCGATCGCGCGACCGACGCCGAGGTCACGATCTCGCAGTGCCAGGCCGGCACCGGCGCCATGGTGCCGCTCAATGTGCGGGTGCCGCGCACCTGCACTGACTGCGGCGGGCGCGGCGAGGTCTGGAGCGAGCACTGCGGCCACTGCGATGGTCAGGGCCAGCAACTGCATACCCAACGGCTGACCGTCGCCGTGCCGCGCGGCGTCAGTGATGGCGATCGCTTCAGCTTCAACGTGTCGCTCGCCCGGGGTCCGCGCACGCGCGTGGATGTGCGCGTTGCGGTCATGGCGTGAAGCGCCACGTCGACTTCCTGTCCACGCTCTACCTGACCTGGGGCGGCATTTTCACCCTGGTCGCCCTGGCCGGCTTCGCGCTGGCCGCCGGCGCCGCGGCCATCGCCTCGTCTGACGGTCCGGTGCGCTTCAGTTCAGCAATGGCCGCCAATCTGACGGCTGTGACGATCACCGTGATCTCCGCCATCGCCCTGGTCTGGGGTGCGCTGCACCTGTTCGTCGGCCGCACCCTCCGTCGTCATCGTCCATCGGCGCGGTTGATGGCCCTGGGACTGGCGGTGGGCAACCTCGTGTTGCTGCCCTTCGGGACGGCATTGGGCGCCTACGCGGGTTGGGTGTTGCTGAATGAAGAGGGCCGGCACCTCTTCGAAGGAAGTTAGATCGGCGGGTCCTTGGTGCCGGCGGGGGTCCAGGGTCCGCAGCGGAAGACACGCTGTGCGGCCATCCAGCCACCGCGCACAATCCCGTATCGCCTGATGACGGCTTCGCCGTAGTAGCTGCAGGTCGGCTCGAATCGGCAGCTCACGCCCATTCGTCCGTACAGCGGTGACAGCGTGGCTTGATAGAGGTGGATGCCGCCCACTGCCGCGCGCGTGGTCAGCTGTGATGACGGCGGGCGCCGCAGGTCGATCACGACCGCGGTGACGATCACCGCAGCCGCGATCCGGAATTTTCGCTTCAGAACTTGTCCGCGAACTCGCTGAGGCCGGGGATGATCAGCCGCTGTCCGTTGACGCCCTTGACCATGGCCATGATGTGAAGAGCCAGCTGGCCAAGCGCCAACAGCGGGGTAATCAGTGCGACGATGCAACCGATGGGCCCGAGGGCGACCAGCACGAAGTTGACGAGCACCCACAGCACGAGCTCGGCGAGCATCAGCACGATGCCGTGCTTGGCGTGCCACTGCACTTCCTTGTCGTCTTTCTCGGTCAGCAGCGGCACCAATGCCAGCAGCCACAGGTACGACAACACGATCATGACATTGCGGTTGCTCGACGGTGCGCTACCGGACGACGTGTCGGCCATCTGAACTCTCCTTCACCATGGGGAAGCGCGGGGAACTGGCCCGAAGTTTATCAATTCGCTCGCATGGTAAGCTGATTTTCTTATGACATCGGAAGTGGTCCTGACGGCGCTGCGGGGCGTGGAAGACCCCGACCTGCGCACGGACATCGTGTCGCTCAAGTTTGTCAAGGACGTCCAGATCACCGACGGCCGGGTCACCTTCACTGTGGAATTGTCGAGCCCGTCGGCCGTGGCCCGCGACGTGGTGCGCGAACGCGCGCGCGCGGCGGTCGCCGCCGTCCCTGGCATCACGGATGTCGAGGTGACCATGGCGTTCTCGGTACGCGCCACCTCGGCCCCCGAGCACGGCAAGCCGCCACTGCCCGGCGTGAAGAACGTGATCGCGGTCGGCGCCGGCAAGGGCGGTGTGGGCAAGACCACGGTGGCCGTGAACCTGGCGGTCGCGCTGTCAAAGCTCGGGGCGCGGGTCGGCATCCTCGACGGCGACATCTACGGCCCCAACGTGCCGATCATGTTTGGCCTGCAGGCGCAGTTGCAGATGGACGGCAAGGTGATTCGCCCGGCCGAAAAATTCGGGATCCAGATCGTCTCGATGGGCTTTCTCGCGCAGGACGATGCGCCGATGATCTGGCGCGGCCCCATGCTGCACAGCGCCATCCAGCAGTTTTGTCGCGACGTCGGCTGGACGGATCTGGATTACCTGATCGTCGACATGCCGCCGGGGACTGGCGACGTGGCGTTGTCACTGAGCCAAACCGTCCCCGCCGCCGGCGCCATTGTCGTGACCACCCCGCAGCAGGTGTCGCTGGCCGACAGCAAGCGCGCGGTGCGGATGTATCAGAAGCTCAACATCCCGACGCTCGGGATGGTCGAGAACATGGCGTTCTACGAGTGCACCAACTGCCATCACGAGGCCGACATCTTCGGCCACGGCGGGGGCGAGCACATGGCCAACGAGCTCCAGGTGCCGTTCCTGGGCCGGCTGCCGATTTACCAGCCGATTCGCGTGGGCGGCGACCGTGGCATCCCGCTGGTGATTGCGGAACCCGAGTCAGTGGCCGCGAAAGCGTTCACGGCCCTCGCTGAAGCGACGGTGACTCAGATCGCCGTCGCGGCGCAGAAAAACGCGATTACGCACAAGGGCAAGATCCCGCTGATGCAGATCAAGAATTAGCCACCGAGGACACCGAGGACACCGAGGACGAAGAGGACGCCGAGAGGCGCGCCATCGCCCAGGCGCCCAGTAGCGGGCCAGGCACGAGCAACAGCGAGGCGTATCGCCAGCTGCTCATCTCCGCCACCCTCGGCATCAACTCAATCGTCACCATCGTCAACAGGAAGCCGACGCACGTTTGCAATGTGAGGGCGGTGCCGACGTGTTCGTTCGGCGCATGCTCGCTGACCAGCGCCGAGAACTGCGCTGAGTCGGCGACGACCGCGAAGCCCCAGACCATGACCAGCGCGTAGAGCCAGAACGGCGAGCCGCCAAACACCACGACGGTGAGCGCGGCGCAGGCGGCGCTGGCGAGCATGGCCCACATGGCGATGCGCGCCTTGCCCAGGCGATCCGCCAGATAGCCCGCCGTGCCGCAGCCGAGCGCACCGCTGCCGATTGCGAGGAACGCGGCGACTGATCCGGCGGCACTGGCGTCAGTCATGCCCGAGGCGGAGAAGCTGGCCGCGGCAAACACTGCAATCCACGTCCACATGGCGTACAGCTCCCACATGTGGCCCAGGTAGCCGAACGTCGCCAGCCGGGCGCCGCGGCTGGCCACGATCTTCCTGATGGCGTGCGGATCAAACGGCGCGGTCGCGGCGACATACGGACCATCGCGCACGACGGCGAGCACGAGCACGCCACCGATGGCGGCCAGCGCTGACACCAGCAGCATGGGCTGGTGCCAGTTGTCACCGAACACGGCGGTGAGCAGGTGGGGGAACGACTTGCCGAGCGTGAGCGCGCCGATCAGCAGTCCGAGGGCGAAGCCGCGCTGATCGCGAAACCAGCCGGCGGCAATCTTCATCCCCGGCGGATAGACCAGCGCCAGTGAGGCGCCGGTCAGAAATCGTAGCGCGATGACCGACCAGGGGCCGGGCGCGATGATGACGGCAGCGTTGGCGGCGGCGCCGGCCAGCGCGCCCATGCACATCAAAGTGCGCGCGTTGAGAATGTCGGCCAGGTTGCCGACGGCGCTGAGCAGCGTGCCGGCGACAAACCCGGCTTGCACCGCCATGGTGAGCCAGGCCGCCTGGTCGGCGGGAATGTTGAACTCGCGGACCAGCAGCGGTGTGACGGCGGTCGCCGAGAACCACAGCGTCATCCCCAGAAACTGCGCCAGGGAGACGACGCCGAGCATGGTCCACGCAGATAACGGGGACACCAGGGCCGCCGATGACACAGATGACTCAGATTCGTTCAAGCCTCACGCCTCAAGCCTGAAACCATCAGATAGAATCGACCTGTCATCAAGATGCAGATACCGTATACCAAACGCACCCTTTCGAATGGCCTCGATGTGATCGTGCACGAGGATCACCAGCTGCCCATGGTGGCGGTGAACCTGTGGTACCACGTCGGCTCGAAGAACGAGCGGCCCGGCCGCACGGGTTTCGCGCACCTCTTCGAGCACTTGATGTTCGAAGGATCCGAGCACCACAATCACGGCTACTTTGCGCCGCTGCAGCGGGCCGGCGGATTGGTCAACGGCTCGACGAGCACCGACCGCACCAATTACTGGGAAGTGGTGCCAACCGGCTCGCTCGAACTGGCGCTGTGGATGGAGTCGGACCGCATGGGTTATTTGCTGCCTGCGCTGACCGAAGAGAAGTTCTCAAACCAGCGCGACGTCGTGCTGAACGAGCGTCGGCAGACCTACGAGAACCGTCCGTACGGCATGGCCGGCATGGCGTTGTCGGCGGCGATGTTTGCGCCCGATCATCCCTACAGTTGGCCGACGATTGGCGCGCCAGACGACCTGCGAGCAGCGTCGCTCAACGACGTGCACGCGTTCTTCACGACGTTCTATCACCCGGCGAACGCATCGCTGGCGCTGGCTGGCGATCTCGAGGCCGAGCAGGCCTTCGACCTGGCGGAGCAGTTCTTCGGCGACCTGACGCCGGGGCCCGTGCCGGACCTGGTGCGGGCTGATGCCGCGCTCGCGACCAGCGCCAACCTCGTGCTCGAGGATCGCGTGGAACTGCCGCGGCTCTATCTTGGTTGGCACTCGCCGGCGCAGTTCGCCGACGGCGATGCGGCCCTCGACGTGGCGGCCGACGTGCTGGCCCATGGCAAGACCTCGCGGCTCTACAAGCGGCTGGTCTACGACCGTCGCATTGCCACTGACGTCTCGGCGTATCAACACTCGCGCGAAATGGGTGGCGTGTTCCAGATGTCGTGCACTGCGGCCGCGGGTGTCTCATTGAGCGAGCTCGAGGCGGCGATTCGTGCGGCGGTGACTGAGCTGGCGACCGGAGGGCCGACCCCGGCCGAGATGGAGCGCGCGCTGGCGCAAACCGAGGCGGGGTTCCTCTATCGGCTGCAGACGATTGGCGGGTTCGGTGGCAAGTCAGATCAGCTGAACGCCTACAACACGTACCTGGGCGACCCTGGTTACTTCGATCGCGATCGGCAGCGATATGAAAGCGTGACGGCCGATGCGGTGGCCGCCGCCGCGCGGCGCTGGCTGCAGGATGCGCCGCTGGTCGCGTTGAGCGTGGTGCCGCGCGGTCGTCGCGACCTCGCCCTGCCGGGCGCCACCGAGGTACACGTCTCGTGAGCGCCGTTGATCGCAGCCGGCTGCCCATTCCTGGCCCCGACCGGGCGTTCCGATTCCCCCGCATCGCCAAGCGGACGTTGCCCAACGGACTGGAACTGCGCGCGGTAACCCACAGCGCGGTGCCGGTGATCTCGATGGTGTTGCTGGTGCCGGGCGGGTCGTCGGCGGATCCAATCGACCGGCACGGTCTCGTCTCACTCACCGCCGGCCTGCTGGACGAAGGCAGCCGCGGACAGTCGGCGCTTGAAGTCGCCGACCGCGTCGCCCGGATCGGTGGCGATCTCGACCTCGAAGTGGGCGCCGATGCGGTGGTGGTGGCGCTGACCACGTTGGATCGATTCGTCGAACCTGGGCTGGCGCTGGTCCACGAGATCGTCTCCGCGCCGAACCTGCTCGCCGACGATTTCAACCGCATCCGCAACCACCGGCTGGAACGCCTGCGGCAGATGAAGGATCACGCTGGCGCCATGGCCGAGCGCGCGTTTGCGCGCGCGCTGTACGACAGCCATCCCTATGGCCACCTGGGGATGGGGACCATCGCGACGCTGACCGCGTCCACGCTCGACGAGACGCGCCTGCTCCACGCCGCGTTGTTCGCACCCCAGGGCGCCACGCTCGTGCTGGTGGGCGATCGTCCGGCTGAGGAGTTGTTGGATTCGGCGGCGGCCACCTTCGGCGACTGGCGGGCAACGACCTCGACGCTGGTGCTCGATCGCGGGGCGGCGTTGGCGACGCCGCCGGCGATGCCGCTCACGAAGCTGGGCGTCGTCTCGAGGCCAGGCGCCGCCCAATCGGAACTGCGCATCGGCCACGTCTGCGCCCCGAGGGCGACCCCGGACTACCACGCGCTGTTGATGCTCAACACCATTCTGGGCGGACAGTTCGTGAGCCGCATCAACCTCAACTTGCGCGAGGACAAGGGCTACACCTACGGCGTGCGCACCGGCTTTGACCTGCGACGGGGCATTGGCCCATTCGTCATGCAGACCAGCGTCGGCACCGAGGTGACAGTGCCCGCCATTCGTGAAGCGCTGACCGAGATTCGTGACATCGCCTCGACGCGGCCGGCGACCGAGGACGAGCTGGCGCTTGGCTTCGCCACGATCAGCAAGGGCTATCCTCGTGGGTTTGAGACCGCCACGCAAGTGGCCCGCTCGGTGGCGCAACTGGCGCTGCACGAGCTGCCCGATTCGTACTTTGAAGAGTTCATTCCGCGCCTCTCGCAGGTCACCCAGGCTGATGTCAGCCGGGTCGCGGCCAAGTACCTCGACCTCGACAAAATGACGACCGTGATTGTGGGCGACGTCGAGAAGTTTGCCGAGTCGCTGCCGGACCTTGGCCTTGGCCCGCACCAGGTGCTGACACCGGAAATCTAGGGAGCCACTCGATGAAGGCGATTCGCTTCCACGCGCATGGGGGGCCGGAAGTCCTCTGCTACGAAGATGTGGCCGAGCCGGTGGCCGGCCCGGGCGAAGCGGTGGTGCGCGTCCGCGCCTGCGCGCTCAATCATCTCGACCTGTGGCAGCGCCGCGGCATCGAGCGCGTCCGCCTCCCGTTTCCCCATATCTCTGGCGCCGATGTCGCCGGCGAGGTCGCGAGCGCGCCGGGTGGCGAATATGCGGCTGGCAGTCGCGTGATGGTGCAGCCAGGCCTGTCGTGCGGCCGCTGCGTGGCGTGCCTTGATGGCCGCGACAACGAGTGCCCCAGCTACGACGTGCTCGGCTACCGCAGTGACGGTGGCTACGCCGAGTACGTGAAGGTGCCGATCCAGAACCTGATTGCCATTCCCGATGCGATTGGCTTCATCGAGGCGGCGGCCTTTCCGCTGGCCTTTCTGACGGCGTGGCACATGCTGATCACCCGCGCGACGCTGCGCGCCGGCGAAGACGTGCTCGTGATTGGCGCCGGCAGTGGCGTCGGGCAGGCCGCCATCCAGATTGCGCGGCGTCACGGCGCCCGCGTGTTTGCGACTGCCGGTTCGGATGAGAAGCTGGCCAGGGCCCGGCAATTGGGCGCTTACGACGTGGTCAACCACACCACCGAGGACGTGCCGGCCAGGATCAAGGAATTTACCAACGGGCGTGGCGTGGATGTCGTGGTCGAGCACGTCGGCACGGCGACCTGGGACCGCAGCCTGAAATGCCTGGTCCGGGCCGGACGGCTGGTGACCTGTGGCGCCACCACCGGCCACGACGCGAAGGTCGACCTGCGCTTCCTGTTCGGACGCCAGCTGTCGCTGCTGGGCTCGTACATGGGGCGCAAGGGCGAACTATTGCGCGCGGCGCAGATGTTTTTCTCCGGCGATCTCCACTCGGTCGTCGACCAGACCTACCCGCTGGCCGAGGCGGCCGAGGCCCACCGCCGGCTCGAATCCCGGCAGCAATTCGGCAAAGTGGTGCTGGTCGCGTAGAACTACCGCGCCCCCGATGTCGTCAAACCGTTAGATTGCGAGGTGTATGATCCTCGTTTCTTCATGGATATCAGGATCCAGCGGAAACCGTCCGGTTTGGGCGGCCGGCTATTCAGCCTCGTCGGCATCGTCGGGCTGATGGCCAGCATCATCGCGGGGGCCACGGTTTGGCTGTTGCTCACCGATCCGGTGACGGTGGCGGAATCGATGGATTCGGGCGAGGTCACGCCGCTCGTACAGTCGCTGGCCGGCTCAATCTACGACGCGCTCATCCGCCTGATGCGGATGCTGTAAATGGATGATTGGGGCCAGGCCCCCGAAATCACCATTGTTCAAACGCCCGAAATGGTGATTTCGGGGGCCTGGCCCCAATCATCCATTACAGTTTCGTCGACAGGAAGCGGCCCAAGTACCACGCATCGAGAAACTTAAACGGGGCCGCGCCCGTCGTGTAGTGCCCGCATGGCAGCACCCGGACCTGCATGGGCAGCTGGCGCCGCCGGAACTCATCGACCAGCAACCGCGACAAGTCGACCGGAAACGTCAGGTCGTACTTGGCATACACGAGCAGCGTCTGACTATTCCTGAGCCGATCGAGGAACGACCACGGGCTGATCGGGCGCCACAGGTCGCGCAGTTGGTCGGCGTCGATGTTGCCCTCGAAGCCCTGGCGAACGTGTTCGGTCGACAGGCCTCGCCACACCACATCACTGAAAAACGGCGAGACATGGTTCAGCGCCTGCGCTTTTACCAGCGGTTCGTGGCACGTGGTGAGCAACGACAGGCACGAGCCCAGGCTGGTGCCGAGCAGGCCCAGCCGGTCGTAGCCCTGGTCGCGTAGCCACCACAGCGCCAGCCGGACGTCGCGAACCGCCTGCCGGCACACCTGCAACGTCCGCACGACGTTCGAGCTGACAATGTAGTCGGCGCGCGTCAGTTCGGGCGGCATGCGCGCGTCGTGGTACGGCAGGCTGATGCGCAGCGAGGCGATGCCCAGCTTCGACAGGATCTTGCACAGACCAACATGGCCGTTGGCGTCGGAGTTCCACTGCGCCAGCACCACCACGGCCCGCCGCGGCGCCGCCGCTGCGTGCCTGGGTTTGCGAATGGGATTCGCAGGGAAGAAGCGCGCCTGCACCGTGTTGTTGCTCTCGTGCGGCGTAGTGAACCCGCTGGCGTAGGTCAGCAGCCCCTCTTCGCCACTCTCGCGCACGCTCGGCAGCGCCTGCGTAAAGGTGTAGCGGGCCGGCTCCGGTGTGTAGAACGCGTCGCTGTCCTGCATGACGCGCTCGACCCAGGCCGACACGACCTGCAGCTTGTCCGCCGCCGGCATCGGGTCGCCGTCGAGGTGATCGGCGTCGATCCAGTCATCGCCCCACTCGAACGGGCGGACCAGTCGTTCGTGCTGGCTGATGCTGGCGAGCTGCTGCTCCCAACGGTGAAAGTACCCCTGAATCATCCGGCCTTCGCGATCGCGTGTTCCACCGCGAGTGCGGTTTGCACCAGCGCCGGCGTGCGGCCCTTGTGGCCGGCTAACTGCAAGCCGATCGGCAGCCCGCCGTGGGTCGTCCCGCATGGCAGCGAGATGGCTGGATGACCGGAGAGGTTGAACGGCTGCGAGCAGCGCAGCATCAACGTGCGCACGGCCTCGGGTCCGCCCTTGACCGGCATGGTCGCGGCGCCGATCGGCGGCGCTGGAATGGCGAGTGCCGGCAGCACCAGCGCATCGAGCCCCTCAAGCGCGGCGTCCACCTCATGGGCGATCACGGCCTTGCCGCGCAGGGCGCGGATGTAATCCTCCGCCAGCACATAACGCGCCATCTCGAGCCGCAGCCGGACGTTCGGCGTGTAGTCCTGGGGCCGCGCCAACAGCGTGCGCGCGTGATACTCGGCCGCGTCCCCGAGCACCAGATGCAGATAGATCGCCGCCATGTCGGTGGCGTGAGGAATGGTGACGTCGGTCACCGTCGCGCCGGCGGCTCGCAGTGTCTCAATCGTGCCGGAGACGACGCGTTCGACGTCGGCGTCGAGGCGGTCGAACAGGTAACCGGTGGGGACGCCGAATCGCATCCCCGTGAGCGGCGCCGACTTGGGCATGGCAGCCGCGCGCTGGGCCGCCGGCAAGATGGCGTTGTACTGGAGCCACGCATCGGCGACACACGACGCCAACGGCCCCACGTGATCCAGCTGGCGGCTGAGCGGCACGACGCCCGCTGCTGAAATCTCGCCCCATCCCGGCTTGAGCCCGACAATGCCACAGGCGGCCGCGGGAATCCGAATCGAGCCGCCGGTATCGGTGCCCACCGTGCCCAATGACATGCCGGTGGCCACGGCGATGGCCGACCCGCCGCTCGACCCGCCGGGCGATCGCGACGCGTCCACGGGATTGCGCGCCAACCCAAATCCCGAATCCTCAGTCGTTGTGCCGAAGGCAAATTCGTGGAGGTTGGTCTTGCCGACAAAAATGGCGCCCGCTTCGCGCAGTCGCGCCGTGACCACCGCATCCCTGGTCGCAACGTGGTCGACGCGGACCTGGGAGCCGGCACTGGTGCGGACGCCCTCGACGTCGATCAAATCCTTGAGCGACACGGGAATGCCGTGCAGCGGTCCGCGGTAACGTCCGCCGGCAATGTCTTTATCGGCGGCCCGTGCCGCCTTTAGCGCGGCCTCTGCCGTGATCGTAATGAACGCGTTCAGTTTCGGGTTGAGCGCCTCGATTTGCGAGAGGCATTGTTCGGTCAAGGTCTCGGACTTGACCTCGCCCCTGGCGACGCGTGGTGCGACGTCAACGATGGTCATTTCGCCTCCGCCGAATCGACGGGCTTGCCCTGAGCGAAGTCGAAGGGCTTGTCCTTGTCCGCATCGTCATTCCAGTCGGCGGCGCGCAGGCGCTCGGTGGCTTGCGCGAGACCTTCGAGAGGGCCGATCAAATCAGGCATCTCGCGCGTGCGCGCATCGGCCTTTGCCCATTCCAGCCATTCACCAACAGTCATGATGCTCGCTTTACGGAAATTGCGACGCCGCTGCTCACCTGCAGAAACGAGGTGTGGAAGCGAAGGTCGGTGGAGAGCCGCAGGTTGAATGCCATCTGTGGGTTGCCGTCGCTCACGATTCCGCCCGTCACCAGCACTCCGCCAGGACGCAGCAGATCGCACAGGCGATCCAGCATCTGATCGTAATGCGCCGGGTCGCTGTCCTGAAAAATCAGATCGAAGGGACCGGCGATCTTATGAAGAAAACGCGTCGCATCTCCCACCATCACGCTGACGCGGTCGCCGTAACCGGCGGCGGCCAGCCGTTCGCGGGCACGGCCAGCACGAGGCGCGTCGATCTCCATCGTAATCATCATGCCATCAGCGGCCAGCGTCGTGGCCATGGCCAGCGTGGCGTGGCCGTCGCCGGTGCCGACCTCCAGAATCCGGCGCGCGCCGCCGGCGAGCGCCAGCGTCTGCAGCAGGTTTCCGGTCTCAGCGAACATCACCTTGGGATTCTGACATGGTTACGTCACCGTTGGGCGGTCGCGCTAAGCTGATGAGCGTGCGTCACACCAAGATCATCGCCACCATCGGACCGGCGACCAGCGACCCGAGCGCCCTTGATGCGCTGATCGCCGCCGGGGTCGATATTGTCCGCCTCAACTTCTCGCACGGGACGCAGGCGGATCATGCCGCGAAGTTTCACATGGTCCGCGAAGCCGCGAAGCGGGCCAAGCGACATGTCGCAGTGCTTCAGGATCTGAGTGGCCCCAAGATCCGCATTGGCCGGCTTGATGGCGGCCGTCCCATCCTGCTCGAACGTGGCGCGCCGCTGATTGTGGCGATTGGCGATGGCCTCGGCGGTCCCGGCCGCGTCTTCACCAACTACGCCGAACTGGCGCTCAAGGTCGCCAAAGGTGATCGGCTGCTGATCGACGATGGGAAGATCGAGCTGGAAGTGGAGTCGACGTCGCCCAGCGAGATCCATACCTGGGTGCGGGATGGCGGCGAGCTGGGCGAGAACAAGGGCATTAATGCGCCGCGCGTCCCCCTGCGCTCGGACATGACCGAGAAGGATCGGCGCGACCTGGCCTTCGGTCTGGCCCTGGGCGTCGACATGGTGGCGCTCAGCTTCGTGCAGGCGGCGTCCGACATCACGCGAGCGCGGATGGTGATGGTGGATGCGGGCCGGCCCAGGGTGCCGATCATCGCCAAGCTGGAGCGGCCGGAGGCCATCGACAATCTCGATGAGATTCTCGACGCCAGCGATGCCGTGATGGTCGCCCGCGGCGACCTGGGCCTCGAGATTCCGCTGGAGCGCGTGCCCAGGGTGCAGAAGGAGATTCTGCGCAAGGCGCACGCGCGATCCGTCCCCGCGATTGTCGCCACGCAGGTGCTCGAGTCGATGCGAACCGAACCGCGGCCGACGCGCGCCGAGGCCAGTGATGCGGCGGGCGCGGTCGACGGCGGCGCCGATGCGATCATGCTGTCGGGCGAGACCGCGACGGGGCGTTATCCCGTGCGTTCGGTCGAAGTGCTCGACGCGATCATCCGCGATGCCGAATCGATGACGTCGGTGTGGGTGCCGCGTGCGGATGAGCAAACCAACGTCGACCACACGCGCGCGTTGAGCGAAGCGGCCGTGACGCTGGCCCGCCGCTCCGGCGCCCATGCCATTGTCGCCGTCACTCGCGAGGGACAGACCGCCCGGCTGCTCTCGGCCGCGCGGCCCCAGGCCATCATCCTGGCCGCGACCGACAACGACGAAGTGGCGCGGCGCCTCAGCCTGTGGCACGGAGTCGTGCCGATGGTGTGCGATCTGCAGGGCGACATGGAAGACGTGATCACGCGAGTGGTCGACGGCGCCGTCAGGCGGTCGAGCGCGCCGGACAACGCGACGCTGGTGTTTGTGAACACCGCCACGGACCTCGATCGCGGCGGCTCGAACTTCGTGCGAATCCGTCGGGTGTAGGCTCGACGCTTCTCGCCTTCGTCGGGCTCGCGCGCTTTGCGCGCTCGTGGGGCTCGTGGCTGCGCCACTCGTAGGGCGCCCTTCGGGCGTGGGGAAACGCATTTCCGTACGAGACGGCGAAGCCGTCAAGCGCCACGAAGTCGCGAAGCGACGAGCCTCAGGAGGGCTGAAAGCCCGGCCCCCACGAGGCGCCGCCGCCGAGTCCTCTAGATCGTCGCCGCATCATGGACCAACACACCGCGCTCAAACCGATCCGGCGCGAAGATCCCCACCTCGAACATCTCCGACTGTCCCAGCCTCACCAGCTCGCTGACGATCTTGCCGGTCGCTGGCGACATCATCAGTCCGTGGCCGCTGAAGCCATTGGCGAAGACGAAGCCCGCAAGCGAGGGATGGAAACCAAGGACCGGGTTGTGATCCGGCGTCATCTCGTAGAGTCCGGCCCACCCCTGCACGTCGGTGACGTCACACAACTCGGGCACGCGGTTGATCAATGCCGGGTAGAAGTCTTTGTTCCAGCGGCCCTCGTCCGCCGTAAAATTCTCGCCCGGCTCCTCGTTCCAGTTCGTGAAGGCCAGGATGATCTTGTCCGCCGCTCCTGGCTCGGTCGCATCGTCATGCCGCCAGTGCACGCCGCCGGGATCGATCAGCATGGGGAACCGGTAGGGCCAAGGCGATGGCAGCGTGCACCGGAACAGCATCTGGCGCATGGGCTCGACGGGCACGGTCAGTCCCGCGAGTGATGCCAGCCGTCCGGCCCACGGCCCAGCGGCATTGACCACCATCGGTGCGGCGACCCGCGTGCCGCTCGCCAGCCGAACGCCGGTGACTCTGCCAGCCTTGACGTCGATCGCCGTGACCTCGTCGGCCAGGAACTCGGCGCCGGCCAGTTCGGCGCCAGCGCGGAAGCCCGCCAGCACCTCGCGCGGATTGGCGTAGCCATCCTGATCGCCAAGCATGCCGAACCGGATGTCGTCGAGCATCACACCGGGAAGCATCTGCCGCAACTCGTCGACCGTGACCATGCGCACGACCGCGCCGGCCTTCCTCTCCTCGTGGTAGCGATCGGTCAACGCGCTGGAATTGGCGCCGTTGGCCAGGAACAGGTAGCCGCGCTGTCGAAACCACGCGCGGGGACGCTGGTGTGGCGTGCCGAGCGTCTGGTCGAATCGCTTCCACAGCTCGACGCTGAACTGCACCATGCGGACTGTGACCGGCGAGCAGAACTGCTGGCGAATGCCGCCCATTGCCAGGAACGACGAGGCACGCTGGTAAGTGGGGTCGCGCTCGATGACGACGATGCGGCCCTTGAAGCCGTCCTGCCGCAGGTGCCACGCGGCACTGCAGCCGACGACGCCGCCGCCAACCATGACGACGTCAGCGCGTTCGCTCATACCGCCATGCCCTCAGCGCAGTGCTGGGCGAAACTCGACGAGCGCCACATCCGCTGATCCCGCCGCCTTGAAGGTGACATGCTGGCGGTCGCCCGGGATGATGATCAGCGTGCCGGCGCTGATGCGCTGTGACACGCCAGTGGCGGCGAGGTCAGCCTCGCCACTGGCGACGTAGACGAACAGTTCAGCACTGCTGCGCGCTGGCGCGAGATCCGTCGCGATGGCACCGGCCTGCAGCCGCCGCCACGCGAGCGTGCAGGTTTCGCCTTGGACGACCTTCGCGACGCCGGCCGCGTGACCAGCTGACGCGAGCTGGACGACGAGTTTCCGCTCGTCGGGGACCGCGACCGGCTCGGGGGCAATGAGATACGGAACCACAGGCCGGGGCCGAGGCGGCACGAGATCCGGCCGCCTGATGGTGTGGAACTCAAGCGAGATCAACTTGCCGCCGCTGCGGTTGCGGATGGAGTGTCTGACGTTGGCCGGTGTGATCACGCCAGCACCCGCCGGTAACGCCTCGGTGTGCGCGCCCAGGGCCACTTCCATCACGCCCTCGATTCCGACGTTGGCCTGCTCGCGAGTGTGGTGATGCAGCGGCGCCCCCGCGCCATCGTCGAACTCGGCAAACGTGAATGACCCAGTCGCACCGACCACGGTTCGGCCAAGAAATCCGGTGGTGAGCTGCGCCGCCGGGACCTCGCGCATGACCCGGATGGCAATGGTGTCAGCGGCGGGAAAGTGGACGCTGTCTTGTGCGATCAGCGCGGAGCTCAGGCTGAGACCGGCGACGACGAGGAGGAATCGGCGCATGGGCCACAGATTACACCCTGACGGAGGCCACAGATTAGGCACCGACGGCCACCGATGAGACGCCGATCACGGGAACGAGTGAACAAGGTATTCTCGACGTTTCCCCATGACCCTGATCGAGTGCCTGTCTGCCGTCACCCCGCCAGCGGTTCGCCTGCGCGGCGCGGACTACGGCGAGCGCGTGCGCGGCATTCTCGGCGGCATCTCTGGCGTCTCGGCTGAAGTTCGCGGCTCCGAGGACTACGAGGTTAACCTCCGGCTGACCGCCGACGAGCTGCTGGTTTCTTGCACCTGTCCCTATTTCTTTGATCGGGGTGCGGTTTGCAAGCACCTGTGGGCCGTGGCGCTGGTTGCGACCGGGCGGGGCTGGTTGAGCCACCTGCCCGATCGCCTGCCGGTCACCTGTGATCTCGAGGGCGAGGCGTTCGATGAGGGCCTGGACGACTTTCCGTCCATTCCGGCTCCGGCGCAGGCGCTTCATGGCCGCAGCACCCGTTCGCGTGGTCAGGGGTGGGAGGCCGTCCTGGCCAGCGTGATGCCGGCGCCTCGCCCGGCAATCGCCGCGGTCTCGCCAGCCGCCGAATTTCTGTATGTCATTCTGGCGCCGCCCCAGGCGACTCTCGTTGAGTTGCCCCTGCATCTTGAGCGCCGCGAACGAAAGCGCGATGGCACATGGGGAAAGCCGCAGCCGGCCCGGTTGACCGCCGACATGCTTGGTTCCCTGCCCGACGCCGACGACCGGTGGGCACTGTCCCTGCTGAATGGCAACTCACCGTATGCCCGCGCCGCCTGGACCGCTGGCTATGGCAGCACTCTGCCGCTCGGCGCCAACTACCTCAAACGGCCCCTGATCGAATTGGTGATGCCGAGGTTGTGCGCGACCGGCCGCGTGCGATTGCGGCAGGCTCAGGCCAACGGGTTGCCGTTGACCCGATCTGATGTCGAGGTGCCCCTCGTCTGGGACGATGGTCCGGCCTGGCGTTTTCAGCTGACGATTGCCGGTGGACGCGAGGCGGGCTATCGATTGGCCGGTGGTCTGGTGCGTGAGAGCGACCGTCTGACGCTGGCGCAATGCGCGCTGCTGACCGACGGCCTGGTGGTGGCCGGTGGCGTCGCAGCCCGCTTCGACATGGCCGGCGGCGCCGCCTGGATCGATCAGCTGCGCACGCGCCAGGAGGTGATCGTTCCCGGCGGCGCCCATCGCGGTCTCCGCGAGGCGATCATGCGTTCTGGCGTCCACGACGTTCGGTTGCCTGCCGACTTGACTTGGGCGCAGCGGCGCGTCGTGCCGCGCCCGCGGCTGCTGGTCGGTACCGCCCGCGGCTCCCGCGGCGCCTGTCCCCTGCAGCTGGAGTTTGAGTACGAGCAGACGATTGCTCCGAACGATGGCGGCCTGACGCTGCTGTCCGATTCCGGCGACGTGCTGTACCACCGCGATCGCGCCGGGGAACAGGCGGCGCTCGCCCGCTTGAAGCAATTGGGCGTGTCCGGCATCGAGCCCCATTCGCTGCATCAACCACCAGCTATCAACCAACGACGGCTGGCCGGACTGGTTCACGCGCTGGTGTCGGACGGGTGGCACGTCGAAGCGGAAGGCCTCCGCTATCGCATCGTCGCGGCTCCACGCCTCCACATCAGGACCGGCATCGACTGGTTCGAGTTGGAAGCGGTCAGCGAAGACGGGCTGGCGTTCGATCTGCCGGCGATGCTGAAGGCGGTCGCCAAGGGCGAACGCACCATCGCGCTCGACGATGGGTCGATCGGCCTGCTGCCGGAGGATTGGTTGGCCAGCATGGCGCCGGTCATGTCGCTGGCGGATCGGTTGGCGGCCGGCGTGCGGTTCCGCCCGTCGCAGGCCAGCCTGGTCGAGGCGCTGTTGGCCGGACAACCGGCGGTCGATTGGGACGAGGGCTTCGTGAAGGCCCGTGAGCGACTTCAGCAGTTCTCGGGTCTGCAACCGGAAGACGCGCCGCCGACGTTCATTGGCCAGCTCCGCGGCTATCAGTGCGAGGCCCTCGGCTGGCTCCGATTCCTGAGGGAGTTTGGCTTTGGCGGCTGCCTCGCTGACGACATGGGACTGGGCAAGACCGTCGTGGTGCTGGCACTGCTCGAGGCGCGCCGCGTCGAGCCCGGCCGTGAACGGCGCCCGTCGCTGGTGGTGCTGCCGCGTTCGCTGGTGTTCAACTGGATGAACGAGGCCGCACGATTCGCACCGGCTTTGCGGGTGCTCGATTTTGCGGGAGCCGATCGGCATGCCGCGACCGCCGGTCTGAGTGACGTCGACGTCGTCCTGACGACGTATGGGACGCTGCGTCGCGACGTCGCGCGACTTCAGTCGCTGCGGTTCGACTACGTGATACTGGACGAGGCTCAGGCCATCAAGAATGAAACGACCGCGACGGCGAAGGCGGTTCGCTTGCTTCAGGGCGACCACCGCCTGGCGTTGACCGGGACGCCGGTTGAGAATCACCTGGGCGAATTGTTCAGCCTGTTCGAGTTTCTGAATCCCGGCCTGCTGGGCACGGGCCGGCTGTTCGACCGGCCCCGGGGTGGGGTGGTGGATGCCGACCGCGCACAGGTGGAGCAGGTGGCCCGCGGCCTACGGCCATTCATTCTGCGGCGTACGAAGGATCAGGTGGCGCCGGAGCTGCCGCCGCGCACCGAAGAGACGCTGTACTGCGAACTCGACACCAAGGGACGGGCGCTGTACAACGAGTTGCGCGATCACTACCGCCGGGTGTTGCTTCGCAAGATTGATCGGGAGGGCGTTGCGAGGTCGCGCTTTGCCATTCTCGAAGCCTTGCTGCGATTGCGACAAGCAGCCTGTCATCCGGGCCTGCTGCCCGGTGCGGTGGCGGGCAGCTCGTCGGCAAAGTTCGATGTGCTCCTGGCTCGACTCGAGGAGTTGGCGGCCGAGGGACGCAAGGCGCTGGTCTTCTCGCAGTTCACGAGCCTGCTTGGGCTGCTGCGGCTTCGTCTGGATGCCACGGGCCGGGTTCATGAGTACCTCGACGGCCACACGCGCGATCGGTCGGCACCGATCGAGCGTTTTCAGCACGACCCGTCGTGCGGGTTGTTCCTGATCAGCCTGAAAGCCGGCGGCACCGGACTGAACCTGACCGCCGCGGAGAACGTGTTCCTGCTCGATCCGTGGTGGAACCCGGCGGTGGAAATGCAAGCCATCGACCGCACGCATCGGATTGGCCAGACCAAACCGGTGTTCGCCTATCGCCTGGTCGCCCGCGACACGGTGGAGGAACGCATCCTGGAACTGCAGGCGCGCAAGCGGGCCTTGGCCGATGCCATCATGGCCGCGGGCGAGGGCGGGCTGCGCGGACTGCAGCGCGAGGATCTGGAGCATCTGTTGACCTAGCGATGGTTGAATATCACCATGAAAATAGAACTATGATAGTTCGATTTTCATGGTAGTTTTTGATGATGATCGACCGCGTCCACCACCACGCCGGCGTCACTCGCGCCCTCGGGCGGGGCCGGGTGGTCGCGCTGGTCGGCCCACGTCAGTCGGGCAAGACCACGTTGGCCCGGACGCTCGTGTCCGAGCGATCGCCGAATTACTTCGACCTCGAGGATCCCCGGAGTCTCGCTCGTCTGGCGGAGCCGATGACGGCGTTATCGCCCCTGCGCGGGCTGGTCGTCATCGACGAAGTCCAGCGGCGGCCCGAGCTGTTTCCCGTGCTCCGGGTGTTGGCGGACCGCCGGCCGCTGCCGGCCAGGTTCCTGGTGCTGGGGAGCGCCAGTCCCGATCTTCTGCGACAGTCATCCGAATCGCTGGCCGGCCGTCTCGAGACCATCGCCGTTGGCGGCTTCACTCCGGATGAAGCCGGCGCGAAGCGCTTGTCTGCGTTATGGCGGCGCGGCGGGTTTCCGCGTTCGCTGCTGGCCCCGTCAGAAACGGCCAGTGTCGCCTGGCGGCAGCAGTTCGTCCAGACCTACGTCGAGCGCGACATCCCTCAGCTGGGCATCTCGATTCCAGCGCCGACCTTGCTCCGGTTCTGGACGATGGTGGCGCACTATCACGGTGGGGTGTGGAATGCGGCCGAGGCCGCCCGCGCGATGGCCGTGTCCGAGCCGGCCGCCCGCCGCTATCTCGATCTTCTGTCGGGCCTGTTTTTGATCCGGCAGTTGCAGCCGTGGCACGAGAACCTGAAAAAACGACAGGTCAAGGCGCCCAAGGTCTACGTGCGCGATAGTGGGATACTGCACTCGCTACTGGGCATGGACACCGAGCGCGGCTTGTTGTCACACCCCAAGGTCGGCGCGTCGTGGGAGGGCGCCGCCATTGAATGGGCGCTTGACGTGTTGCAACCCCAAGCCGCTCATTTCTGGGCGACCCACCAGGGCGCCGAGTTGGACCTCCTGGTGGTGAGGGGAGGCCGCCGCTACGGCATCGAGATCAAGCGGCAGGATGCGCCAGTCCTCACGCCCTCGATGCGGATCGCTCTGGCGGACCTGAAGTTGCAACACCTCGCCGTACTTTATCCAGGTGACGAGCCTTATCCCCTGGCGCCGAACGTGACGGTGGTGCCGATGAAGAGTCTTGTCACGCGCGATGTCGCAGCCCTGCTCGGTCGCCGTCGCTCGATTCGAAGCTAGCGACTGACGAGAGCGGCTGGTCCACGGATTCGCAGTGCTGACCGCGCCGCCGACGCGCTAGCGGCGCGTGTACCAGTAGGCCCACGCGATCAGCAGGGCCTGGATCGGTAGCCGGACCCACAAGGCCGTCTGCGAGATCGTCGGATACAACTCCGGATGCATGGTCATGTTGAGGTTGGCGGGGAACACCGCGATCAGCAACGCGATCAACCCCCACGCGGCCATCACCGACCATTGCGGCACGAGGAGCATCGCGCCGAGGGCGATCTCCGCGACGCCGCTGATGGCCACCAGCTCCGCATGCCACGGCAGGTACTCGGGCATCATGCGCGTGTAGAAGCCAGGGTCGATGAAGTGATTGGCGCCGGCGGCGATGAAGAGGACGCCGAACAGATAGCGTGTGAGCGTCTTGAAGGTAGCCATAGTCATTGACGTTTGGTCCGCTCGGCCTCTTTGTCCATGTAGGCCTTCATCTCCTGCAGCGCGCCTTCCCAGCCGTGGCCCATGATCTCGAAATAGCGCGCCCAGCGTGGCCCCTCGCCTTCGCCGCTCTGCCTCACCGTCAGCATCGTCGAGCGGCCGTTGCCGTGGGGACGGCAGTGCACTTCGAGGGCCATCGGGCCGATCGGATCGCCATCGGGCGGCTGCCAGTAGGCCTCGGCGATAAAGAAGGCGGCGTTGGGCCGGTAGTCGATGATGGTGCCGTGGAAGGTACCCCCGAGCCGGCCGAGCACCTCGTCCTTGAATGGCGTTGATTCCCACTCGATGGCGTACATGCCCAGCGGACGGGCTACCGTCACCGCGCGAACGACTTGCCACCAGCCGGCGAGGTCGGTGCCGTCGAAGAATGCCGACAGCACGCGCGCAGGCGGAGCCTGAATCAGCAGCGTTCGTTTTACGTCGAGAACAGCACCCTTGGACGGCATGGTCAGGAATAGAGTATGAACTGTTCGCGCAATGCCTCGAACGGCCGGCTGTCGATTGCCCACGTCTTCGCCAGTTCCTCGGCGCGAACGCCGGCATCAATCGCGGTGCGCAGCGCCGGCGACCCCGACAGGATGTCGATCGGTTCCTTGTCGTGCTCGTACTCGTACGGTGCCGGACGCCACGAAAAGGCGGAAGGATCGGCAGCGCGGATTCCATCGATTAGCGCCACGCCTGTGACTACCGGCCTGAACGACGCGCGATCGAGCACGTGGATCTGGCAGCCGCCGCAGCTGGTCTTCGCATGCTTCTGGAACGTCGGCTCGAACATCGCGGCCCGGAAGTGCACGCCGGGCAGGTGTCGCGCATTCATCGTGGCAGCGAACGTCTCAGCCGCCACCCATGGTGCGCCCACCAGTTCGAACGGCCGCGTGGTGCCGCGGCCTTCCGACGCCATGGTGCCCTCGAACAGCACGGTGCCCGGATAGACGATGGCGCTGTCGAGGGTCGGGATGTTGGGCGATGGCATTACGAACGGCTGGCCGGTGGCATCGCCGTACATCTCGCGCGACCAGCCCTCCATCGTGACGACCTCCAATGGCGCGTTGATGGCGAAGTGCTCGTTGAAAAAGCGCGCCAGTTCGCCCATCGTCATGCCGTGACGCATGGGGATGGGGAACTGTCCGACGAATGAATCGTAGCCATCGACCAGCATCGGTCCTTCGACCTCGATGCCGCCGATCGGGTTAGGCCGATCGCAGACGATGACATCAATGCCATGCTGCGCGCACGCGCGCAGGCAGTTGGCCATGGTGTAGATGTAGGTGTAGATGCGGGCGCCAATATCCTGCAGGTCGATGACCAGCACGTCGATCTGCCTCAGCATCTCCGCGGTCGGCACCCGGGTTTCGCTATAGAGCGAAAACACCGGGACCCGTCGCGCCGAGTCGCTGGCGTGCGGTGTCTCGATCATGTTGTCCTGCACGTCCGAGCGAAAACCGTGCTGCGGCCCGAAGATCGCCCCCACGGTCACTCCTGGCGCCGCGAACAGGGCGTCCACGATGTGAGTGAAATCAGCATCGACCGACGCCGGATTGGAGACAATGCCGACGCGCCGGCCCTTCAGATGGCCGGACGACAGCAGGCGGGTAGAACCAAGACGGACAGACACGGGAGAGATTATCTAACAGGAGACGAAGAGATCAGGAGAACCTTAATTAATGACTCCTGGTCTCCTGAGCTCCTGTGAGGGCTGCGTAGCCGCCGATCAGCGCGCGCGCGTCGGGCCATCCGCCCCGCCTCAACTCGAGCGCCACCCGGGCGCTCGTGGCTTCGTTGGGTCAAGCACAGAACACCGCCAGCGTCACGTCCTGCGGTATTGCGCGCCGCGTGGCCTCGGCCACCGAGCGATCAGGATGCACGCGCACTGATTCCGGCACCGGATCGGTTTCGGCGAACGTGCGCTCCGATCGGCTGTCCACGAGCACCACCGAACCAGAGGCCTTCAACTGCTGATATTCATCCAGCGTAATGGTGTTGGCGCGCGGCCGGTCATCCCCCACCTCACGAACCGCCCGCGTCAGCTGGGCCTTTGGCTCCGCCTTGGGCTCACCTTTCGGCTCCCTGATCAGCAGCATCGGCGAGAAGCCATGCACCACGACCGAGACCAGCACCACCAGGCTGCAGACCTGCAGCAGGTACTCGCTGCCGTCGATCCCCTTGAACACCGCCAGCATGATCAGCAGCAGCGAGCTGAGACCGGTAGGACCGAAGAAGGCAATCAGCCCGCGGTTCTTCGCCGACAGCTTCGCCGGAATCAGTGCGGGGAAGTACGCCACCGGCCTCAGCACGATGGCCGCGATCGTGAACAGGATGGTGGCACCCGAGACGATCGAGAAGCCGCTCCAGATGATCGACGTCCCAAACAGCACGAACGCAAACAGCAGCGCCATTTCGGCGGTGGTCTCGCCGTACTCGAGGAAGCAGTCGCAGAGCTCCGCGTCCATCGCCGACACCGTGAGGCCGGCCGCGAACGCGGCAATGAAGCCGCTGCCGTGCGCCGACTCGGCCGCGGCATACGCCGCGAACGCCAGGCCAATGGAGTAGATCGATTCGTAGTCGCGGCGGACCCCGGAACGCTTGCGGACCATCTCGATCGCCGAGACACCGACGATCCCGACGATGATGCCGGCGCCGGGGCTGAGCAACAGCATGTTGATGGCGAGGCGGCCCCATTCGCTGCCCGTGAGCGGCTCGCTCCGCGACAGGACTTCCATGGCCACCAGCACGATCGGCAGCAACACCACGTCGTTGAGGCCGCTTTCGATCCGCAGCGCCTGGCGAACGGAGTTGTGCAGCGCCGGACGGCGCAGCAACCCGCGCAGCAGCACCGGATCGGTTGAAGCGATTGCGGCGCCGAGAATAGCCGCGAGCGGGATCGACAGGCCGAGCAGGTACCAGGCCGCGGCGGCAATCAGGATGGTGGTGAGGAGGGTGCCGGGACCGAGCACGAGACTGGCGAGCAAGCGGTGCTGGCGCACTTCCTTCATGTCGAGCGACACCGCGTCGGTGAAGAGGACCAGCACCAGCGAGAGCGTGGCGACCACTCCCAGAATGGGCGAGTCCACCGTCGCATCGAGCAGGCCGAGGCCAATGGGGCCAATCAAGGCGCCTATGGCGAGGAAGACGGCGACCTGCGGTACGCCGGTCCGATCGACCCAGCCGGACAACAGGGCCGACACCACGATGACGGCGCCAATCAGCGCCAGCATCACCAACGTCGATTCCATCGACACAGATTACACGCTGTCTCTTATAC